>Ga0272441_10000207_pt1 | contig 134730 bp, 111 predicted proteins | sample SSMProp6N_FD_193582 | JGI IMG/M metagenome (GOLD analysis project Ga0272441, IMG submission 193582) | Marine sediment archaeal communities from Little Sippewissett salt marsh, Falmouth, MA, United States - SSM-Prop-6N | ecosystem: Environmental > Aquatic > Marine > Wetlands > Sediment ...
CCCCAGACCCCAGACCCCAGACCCCAGACCCCAGACCCCAGACCCCAGACCCCAGACCCCAGACCCCAGACCCCAGACCCCAGACCCCCTGCACACACTGTTACTCAACGGAGGCGACGCCGAGCGTAGCTCGGCGCGGGGAAGCGCCCGACCGGGATGCTCCACGACCTGTATGCCAGGGGCAAGCTTCGCGGGAGGTTGCAGTGGAGTGGGTGCGGTGCAACGCAGTTGCACGAGCACCCGGGCCACGGCAACCCGCCGGAGACCAGTAGTCGCTGGTCCCGGGGTGCGCCGCGTCGCCGCGGCGCTGCGGGAGGAATGGGGGTAAGGGCTTCTCCGCGTCTCTGCGTCTCTGCGCGATGACGGTGTTGAATTGAATAACGGGCCCTCTTGACGCGAGGCTCCGGCTTGGGGGATAATGTCTGCCGGGACGGGGGTGCGGGATATGCGCAGGATCAAGGCGGATTACGAACAGCTCGGCAACTTCATGGACGTGCTCGGCAGGCAGGCCGGGTTGCTGGCGCGGGACCTCGAAGCCAGGAGTTATCCCGAGTCGGCCGGCAAGATCAAGCTGGTTGCCAGGCGCCTCGAGAACATCAACGGGTTCTGCGCCAACCTGGGCAATACCACGCCGGGGCTGGACGCCTCCAACCTCAAGAAGATCGAGGCCGAGTGGAAGGTCTGTCACCGCCTGGCCAAGAACACCACCGGGCTGGGCCCCTTCGGCAGTCGCTTCCAGGCCCTGCTGGAAGCCATGGTCCAGGCAGACGTCTTTCTCAAGGGCTTGCTCGCCGGGGCCAGGTAGGGCTGTCCGGGGCTACCCCCAGCGCGGGCAGCGGACCCGGTGCCCCGGGACTACTTCGCAGAAATCCGGATCGATCCGGTGGCAGGCCTCGTCCACCTTGGGGCAGCGCGCCGCGAAGCGGCAGCCTGCTGAATCCGAACCGGCAAACCGGCCCTCGGCGGGGGGAACCTTGCCCCGCGCGCCTCCGGCGGTCTCCAGCAGCATGCGGGTGTAGGGGTGCGCCGGCCGTGCGAGCAGGTCCGCGCCGGGGGCGACCTCCACTATCTGTCCGGCGTACATCACGGCGATGTCGTCGGAGGCCTTTTCGATCAGCGCGAGGTCGTGGCCTATCACCAGATACGTCAGCCCCAGATCCTTCTGGAGGTCCGTGAGCAGGTTGAGTACCTGTGCGGCCATGCTCACGTCCAGCGCGCTGGTGGGCTCGTCGAGCACGATGAGCTCCGGGCCCATGGCCAGCGCGCGGGCCAGCGCGATGCGCTGGCGCTGCCCTCCGGAGAATTCGTGCGGGTAGCGAGCGACCACGTCCCGGGGCAGGCCCACGCGGGCGAGGACCTCGACGGCCTTCTCTTCAGGATTGGCCCGCCAGCCCTCGAGGTCGTGGAAGCGCGGTGCCTCCCAGATCGCTTCTCCGGCGGTCATGCGCGGGTTGAGCGATCCGTAGGGATCCTGGAAGAGCATCTGGACGCGCCGCGCGAGGCGGCGGCGCCGGCTACCGCGGAGCTTGGAGACTTCGGCACCGTCGAACTCCACGCTGCCGGCGGCGATGGGGGCCAGGCCCGCCACCGCCTTGCCCACGGTGCTCTTGCCGCTGCCGGACTCGCCAACCAGGCCCAGGGTCAGGCCCCCGGAGATGTCGAAACTGACCGCGTCCGCCGCGCGCAGCCTGCGCCCGCCGCCGAAGAACTCGCCGCCCAGCGAATACTCGACGGTGAGATTGCGCACGCGCAGCAGCGCGTCCCCGCCGTTCCCGGCGATCACAGCCTTATCTCCGGGAGCGGCTGGGCCGAGGGGCCTGCGGCTCCCACCCGGTGGCAGCTGACCATGTGCCCGGGCAGAACCTCGCACATGCCCGGCGCCTCTTCGCCACACAGGTCCGTAGCGCTGTCGCAGCGCGGTGCGAAGCGACAGCCGCGCACCTGGTCGGTGGCCGAAGGCACCGACCCGGGGATCTCCTCGAGGCGACCGCGACCGGAGCCCAGTTGCGGAACCGCAGCCAGCAGCGCCCGGGTATAGGGGTGCAGGGGGCGGTCGAGAAGATCCTTGACGGGTCCCAGCTCGACCGGTCGTCCGGCGTAGAGCACCAGGCCGCGGTCCGCAACCCGCGGGGCGAGGTGCAGGTCGTGGGTTATGAAGATCAGGCTCATCTCGAATCCGCGGCGGAGGTCGCCGAGGAGATCGACGATCCCGGTCTGGACCGAGACGTCCAGGGCGCTGGTGGGCTCGTCGGCGATAAGCAGGGCGGGGCGGTTGACGATGGCCATGGCTATGCAGGCCCGCTGGCGCAGGCCCCCGGAGAACTCGTGGGGGTAGGCCCCGTAGCGCGCCTCGGCGTCGGGAAACCCGGCCGAGCGCAGCGCCGCCAGCGCGTTGTGTTTCGCGAGCTTTCGCGGCTTGCCGTGGGCGGCGGCGGCCTCGGCGACCTGGTCGCCGACCGGGATTACCGGATTGAGCGCGGTCGAAGGTTCCTGGAAGACGTACCCGACCAGCCGACCCCGGCGGCGTTCGAGCCGGGGTTCGCTCATGGTCAGGAGGTCCTCGCCGTCGAGGAAGACCCTGCCGGTGGTGGCGGCGTAGGGCGGCAGGAGTCCGGCGATGGCCAGGGCCGTGGCGGTCTTGCCGCTCCCGGACTCGCCCAGGATCGCCAGGCCCTCTCCGGGTGCGAGATCGAAGCGGATGCCGTCGACCGCCAGTGCCGGCGCCGAGCCCTCGGGACGGAACTCGACTCCCAGGTCGACGACCTCCAGCAGGGGATGATCTGTCTCGCTCATCGTATCAGGATTATCCCCATCGTTTCGCCGACCGAAAGGGAAAACGGGGGGAGTCTAGTATCCCGTCGCGTCGTCGCCATATGCCTCTGTCCCCCTGTCCCCTTCGAAATGCCCGCGCTCGCGCTTCGCGCCGCGTTCACGCCGTTTCATCCACGCGCGGGGCGAGCGGCCGGTGCGCTTCTTGAACACCCGCGAGAAGTAGAATGGGTCGGCGTAGCCCACGCGCCGGGCGGTCTCGCTGACGTTGGAGACCCCGGAGGCCAGCAGCGTGCGGGCCCACTCGACCTTGAGCTCCTCGGCGATGTCCAGCACGGTCCGGCCGGTCACGCGGCGCGCGGCCCGGCAGAGCGCAGCGCGGGAGATGCCGAAGTGCCCGGCGACCCGGGCCAGTTCGAAGGGCTCGGAGACGTGTTCCAGCAGGTGGTTCCGGAGCGAGTTGGTGGTCAGCCGCGGTCCCGCGGCGGCGGGCTCCCGGCCGGAGAGCAGCACCAGCGCCTCGGCCAGCAGTAGTTCACGCGTTCCCATGCGTTCGGGCAGCAGGGCCCGGCCGCTGCTCCCCATGCGGTGCAGCAGCTCGGCAAGCTGCTCGCAGCGATCGTCGACGAAGAATCGTCGGCCCTCGCGCTCCACGATTTCCCCGGCAAGCAGCCGGGCGTGATCGCCGCTGAACCGGCAGTAGTAGTGGTCGTACGGGTCGCCGGGGTCGGCCAGCAGGATCCCGGGTTCTGCGCCGCAGACCAGCCCGATCATCCCCTTCTGGACGATCGTGCGCCTGCCGTCGAGCACGTAGAAGCCGCGGCCAGAGAGGACAACAGTCAGCATCACGTCGCCCTGCTTGGTCCCCGGCGTGGAGTGATGCGCCTGGCGGCATATGTGACCAGAGGTGCGTACTCTGAAGGGCGGGGCGGGGCGGGGCGGAGCTTGCTGTTCGTCGGGCATGGCCTTTCTCCGTTGACGCTAGAGGCAAATATAATACAGGTATTCGCTATGATCTTCCATTCCAAAAGCAACGCAAATAGCTCATAGTGTGAGCAGTAAGGTGCTGTGCTCATGTGAGCCTTGTTTTGAGCGCAAACATAAGACGTAACTCTGGCAGGAGGAGGCGGATAGATGAACCAGGCGCGGGGGCCCAGGATAGCCGTGATCGGCGCGGGCAGCATGTTCTTCGGGAGACAGGCGATCAAGGGCGTGATGTCCAGCGACGTGCTCAAGACCGGCACGCTGGTGCTGGTCGATACCCACGAACCCACGCTCGCCAGCATGACCGCGTTGGCCCAACGTGCCAGGGAGCACAGTGGGGCGCCGACGAAGATCGAGGCGTCCACCGACCGGCGGGAGGTGCTGGCCGGCTGCGACTTCGTGGTCCTGACATTCGCCAACGAGGGCATCCGCTACCGGGGCATCGACACCGAGATAGCCGCCAGGCACGGGGTGCGGATGTGCTCCAGCGACACCATCGGTCCCGGCGGCATCTTCCGCACGCTCCGCGAGGCGCACGAGATCCTGGCGGTGGCCCGCGACGTCGCGGAGCTCTGCCCCGATGCCTGGGTCATCAACTACATCAACCCGACCACGTGCAACGGCATCCTGCTCATGCGCCACGCGCCGAAGCTCAAGAGCTTCGCGCTCTGCGACGGTTTGCACATGCCCCACCGCCGGCGCACGCTCCTGCGCAACATCGGCCTGCTCGGGCCCGACGAGACCAACCCCGAGCTGGAGGCCAAGACCTCGCTGCGGCTCGGAGGGATCAACCACTTCACCTGGATGTGGGGCTTCGACGTCGACGGCGAGGACTGCCTGGGCAGGTACTACGACTACATGCGCAGCGTGGCCAACGACGAGAACCAGAAGACACATTCCAAGGCGCGCAACAACGGCCGCTATCGTCTGGCGATCAGCGAGATCTTCGGGGCCGCCAACATGGTGATCGGCCACACCAAGGAGTACGTGCCCTACTGGCAGGGCTACACCACCAACCCCTACTACATCGAGCCGCTGGCGACCTTCGACGCGCCGGCGCGGCAGCAGCAGCGCGACGAGGTCTTCACGGAGATCGAGGCCTGGGGCTCGGGTGACAAGGAGATGGGCGAGTTCTTCGAAAGCGTCGACACCGACCATGCCACCGACGTGATCGAGGGCATGTGGGGAAACCTCGGCAAGCAGTTCTACATCAACCAGCCCAACCGCGGCGCGGTATGCAACTTCGACGACGACGCCTACTTCGAACTGCTCAGCGACGTGGACATGAAGGGCCCGCGGCCCGTCGAAGTCGGCGAGATGCCCCGGGGCATCAAGGGCCTGACCCACCAGGTGCTGGACACCCACGAGCTCACCGTCGAGGCGGCGGTGAGCTGCGACCGCAAGGTCCTCCGCCGGGCGATGCTCACCGACCCGATCGTGAACTCGATTCCCGATGCGGACGCGATCATCCGCGATCTCCTCGAGGCCGAGAAGGACGCGTTGCCGGCGGGGTGGTACGACTGACCTGGGGCTTCGGGCGCAGTGGTGAGATGATCGGTCCGATCGGTCCGATCGGTCGGATCTGACGGATCGGTCGGATCAGTGTGTCCCGCTGTGGACAAGCCCGGCGGCCAGGTGTATGCTTGCGGCATGAGGCTGCGTATCGACACCGGCCGGGAGGCCGGGAGGCAGGTGCTGATCGAGGACCGGCTGGTCATCGGTCGCGGCGAGGACTGCTCGCTGCGGATCCTCGACGAGGGCGCCAGCCGGCGGCACGCCGAGATCGTCGTCGAGAACGGCGAGGCCCGCCTGGTCGACCTGGACAGCTCCAACGGAACCTATCACAACGGGAAGCGTGTCGCCGAGGAGCGGCTCGCCGACGGCGACCTCTTGCGCATCGGCGGGACGGAGATGATCTTCCTGGCTCTTCCCGAGGGCCAGCGCGAGACCGTGCTGGAGACGGCCGCGCAGGAAGAGGACGGTTCCACCACCCTGGAGTCCACGCTGGACCCCGGCGGCGCGGACATCCTGGGAGCCGAGCCCAGTCGCGAGGACCTCGAGAAGGTCTACCGCCTGGTTCGCGACCTGCCCGGCGCCCTCGACCCCCAGTCTCTGCTGGAGGGCTTCCTGCGCGAACTGGTTGAGGTCTTCGCGGCCGACGTCGGGGCGGTGCGTCTCACCGGCACGGCGATCGCCGGCCGGGGCGAACTGGTCCATCCGCCCGGCGCCCGCCCGGTCGCGGCTCGCGTGCTTTCAGAGCGCGTGATGGGCAAGGGCGAGGGCGTGCTGCTCAGCCAGGCGGCCGAGGCCGCGGGTTCCGAGTCGGTGCTGGCCGCGCGAGCCGGGAGCATAATCGCCGCGCCGCTGAGTTCGGGGCGCAAGTCCCTTGGCTTTCTCTATCTCGACCGGCGCGGAGACGCGGCCCGGCCGTTCAGCGTTCACGACCTGGGACTGCTGGCCGAGGCCGCGACCGCCGCGGCGAGAGCGCTCCGGGCCGCGCGGGCCCACGTCGACGAGGTCGAGCGCCTCAGCCGCCTGGCCGGCACGGAGACCGACATCATCGGTGAGAGTCCCGCGTTCCTGCGGGCCCTGGAGGATGCGCGCCGCGCGGCGGGCAGCTCCAGCCCGGTCCTGATTACCGGTGCAACCGGGACCGGCAAGGAGGTGGTAGCCCGCCTGGTGCACCGTTCGAGCCAGCGCCGGGGCGCGCCCTTCGTCCCGGTGAACTGCGCGGCGGTTCCCGGGAACCTGATCGAGAGCGAGCTCTTCGGCCACGAGCGCGGGGCCTTCACCGGTGCGTCGCGTCGCCGGGCCGGCTACTTCGAGACCGCCGACGGGGGCACGCTTTTTCTCGACGAGATCGGCGAGCTGCCGGTATCGCTGCAGGCCAGACTGCTGCGCGCGCTGGAGACCGGCGAGTTCTACCGCGTGGGCGGCACTTCCCCGGTGAAGGTCGACGTGCGCGTATTGGCGGCCACCAACCGCGACGTCGAGTCCGCGGTCAGGGACGGCAGCTTCCGCGAGGACCTCTTCTACCGGCTCAACGTCCTGCGGGTGAAGCTGCCTTCGCTCTCGGACCGGCCCGGTGACGTTCGCCTGCTGGCCGGCTACTTCCTGCGCATCAAGCGCAACGAACTCAAGAAGCCGGGGCTGGAGTTCTCGGGCGAGGTGCTGGCGGAGCTCGAGGGCTACCGCTGGCCGGGCAACGTGCGCGAACTGGCCAACGTGGTGGAGCGCGCCGTAGTCCTGGCCTCGGGAAACGAGATTACCCCGGCCGAACTCCCGGCGGACATCACCCGGCGGCACACGACGGTGGCGGGGGCCGGCCGGCCATTGACCCTCGCCGAAGCCGAGTCGCGCGCGGTGGAGGCTGCACTGATTCACACCGGCTGGAAGAAGGGCGAGGCGGCCGAACTGCTGGGCATTTCCTGGCCGACACTCAACAAGAAGATAGAGAAGTACGGTATCAGCAAGCCGGGGTAACTGAAAACATCTTCAAACTTTGGCCGCAAGTTTCTTTGAATCCTGCCGTTGTGGCAGGGCCGGCAAGTCCAGGGGATTGGGGCGATACCGGGTAAGGCACGCGTAGCGTGGGGTTTGCGGTTTTCGCAATATCCTGCTCCCGGTGGTACGTCACTTGCGTTAGAATCGTCAGCTACGCGGGGAGAAGCGCACATGGCCAAGAAGCTCTATCGCTCCACGAAGGACAGGATGCTGGCGGGAGTCTGCGGCGGGCTCGCCGAGTATCTCGAGATGGATCCATCCGTCGTCCGATTGCTGACGGTCGTGATCGCACTGGTTACCAGCGGCGCACCGGTCCTCGTCGCCTACGTCGTCGCCGCCTGCATAGTTCCCGAGGATACCGAGCGCGATTCGCGCGGGGAGGCATAAGCAGATGGACTATAGTTCTGGGGGTGGGGACTTCGCCGGCGTCTTGATCGGGATTCTGATCCTGGCCGGTCTGGTCTTCTGCGGCCTGGTCGCGCTCATCGCCGGCATCGTGGCGCTGGGCCGGATCAACAGGAGCGATGGCAAACTGCGCGGGCGCGGCCTGGCGGTCGCCGCGATAGTGATCGGCCTGTTGATGCTCCTGGGTCTTCCGGTTGTCGGTGTGGTCGGCGCGGGGTTCCTGTGGTTCCTGGCGGGAGAGGAGGACAAGCCGGAGTCGGTTCCGCCCCGTGTGCACAGGTCCTACTCCGGCGATGCGGCGCCTTCGAAGCTCCCGCCACAGGTGAAAGCCGAACTCGATAGGCACATCAGAACGTTGCCTGAATCTGATGAAGTGATGATCAAGGCGGACCTCGGGCGCAAGGAACCGCCGGCCTACGATGAGGACAGGAAGGCCAGGATATTCGCCAATCCCGGCGGTCAGCCCGAACGGAAGCCTTCGCGGTGAGCTTCGCTTCGTTCGGCCTGATAGCCCTGCTGGTAATCGCGGCACTGTGCCTATGCGGCCTGGCCGCGCTCATCGCCGGCATCGTGGCGCTGGTGCGCATAGGCGCCAGCAACGGTCGTCTGCGCGGCAAGGGCCTGGCCGTGGCCGCGGTAATCCTCGGCGCCCTGATGATGCTGGGCACGCCGGTGATCGCTGCGATTTCGGTCCCGATGCTGCTCTACAGACAGGCCCGTGAAGAAGTGGATCTGATGGAGTCGGATCGTTGGAAGGCGGAGGAGAAGAGGCGCCTCGAAGAGGCGATCCGCAGGAACCAGCCTTCAAACGAGCAGAGCGCGGCGACGATCAAGGCGCCGTTCCTTGCGGTGGATGTGGAAGGAGCCGGCAAGTACTCGTCACTAGTGGGCAGCAAGCACGGCGTGATCGGGCTCCAGAAGTGGATCAAGTCCGAGGTCGCCGGGGCAAGGCAGGGGGCCGAAGGGCTCAGCGAGCTGGGTGTTCTGATCCGGGCCCGCAAGGGCGTCCCCTATTCCGAAGTACAGAAGGTGATGCAGATCTGTGCGCAGGCCAAGGTCTGGCGCGTCTACCTGTCTCAGGACGGCGGGACGGTCGTCCCCACGCCCCTGGCCAGGGACAAGAGCCTGGTGCCCCTGGCCGTCGAGGCCGGCAGGATCAAGGAGCTCGTGCTTGAGATCGGCGTTTCCGGAGAGAAGCCCGTCTTCAGGATTGGCGACTGGAAGGCAAGTGACGCGACCCAGCTGCAGAATCACCTGGCGAAGTTCGAGCAGGTGGGAGATCTGGCGGTCTGCGTGAAGTGCGACAAGACCTGTCCATTCAAGTACGTCATGCAGGCACTGGACGCGTGCTCAAAGACGGGAATGACGAACGTGCAGTTCCAGACGCCGCAAGCCGTGCATGCCGGGAAGCCTGAATCCAGATGAGGATCAATGAAGTCAGGGCGGAGCCCTGCCGGGTTCTTTCCCTGTCCGCACATAGGAGAAACCGCGTATGATGACCGGAATGTTCCTGTGGCTGGCGGTCGCGTTCGGTGGCGGCGGCGCCAACGACCTGCTCGACTACCTGCCCTCCGGCGCCTACTGGAAGGCCAAGAGGGTCGAGCCCACGCTCGAGAACATGCTGGCCGAGCTCAAGCGCCCGGCGAAGCCGGACGCGAAGAAGCTGCCGGAGCTCTTCAAGAAGCTCGGCGCCGACGAGTTCGCGGTGCGCGAGTCGGCTTCGGCCGCGATCCGCGCGATGGGGCCGGCGGTGATTCCCGCGCTTGAAGCCGAGGCCGGGCGCGCAACCGACGTCGAGGTTCGCGCGCGCCTGGCGCAGCTGGTGGGCGAGCTCTCCCGGGGCGCGAAGGCCCGGGAGGTGCGGCTGCTGATGGCCATCCGCACGCTGGGCGAGATGAAGAAGCGCGAGGCGCTGGCGAGTCTGCGCCCGCTGACGGGGTCGAAGGAACCCTTCGTCGCCGAGTGCGCGAAAGCGGCCATCGCGGTCGTCGAGGGCAGGAAGCACTCGCGTTCGGAGACGGCCGCAAAGGACCTGGCAGCCGACCCCTGGCTGATGCCCGGGTACGTGGGTGTGGTCGGGCAGATGAGGGTTCCGGGAGCGCCGGCGGTCTCGCTGGAGGAGTCGATCCGCAAGATGGCGGGGATGCCCGGCCTCGGCGGCGGGCCCGCGGACGCCGACCGGATCCGGCGGGAGATCGCCAGGGCGGTGATCCCCATCGCCGAGCAGTTCGGCAACCTGCGCCTGGGCGCGGTTACGTTCGGGATCTCGGAGAACGTCGGCAACCGCACCGGCTTCGCGATTGTCGTGGCCCGCGGCAAATACGACCCGCAGGCGGTCAAGGCCGCGCTGGTCGCGACGGGCGGCAAGTGCGAGTCTGCCGATGGCGTGTTGGTGGTGAAGACCAACGAGCGGCGACCGGCGTTCCGGCTGCTGATGCCTTCTCCCCGGCGGGTTGTGCTGGTCATCGGCGCCAACGAGGAGTCCATCGCCCAGCCGGTGAAGGACGTGCTCGCGGCCCTGAAGAGCGGCAAGGGCAAGCTGGCTGAGAACGAATCGCTTGCGAAGATGGTCGGGAAGATCGGGCCCGCAGATCGTCTCTGGGCGGTTTCGAAGGTCTCGAAGAGCTACGCCCAGGCGCCGCTGCTGGCCGGGTTCGAGACCATGAAGCTGACCGGCCGCCGGCGGGAAGGCGGCACCGATCTGGAATTCGTCGCCCGCGGCAAGGACGACGAGAAGATCAAGGCCGCCGCAGAGATAATGAAGGGCTTCAGGAACGAGGCCGTCGAGGGCCTTAAGCGCGAGGCCGGGCGTATGACCTTCCTGAAGCCGCTGGCGGATTTTGCCGCGGGCCTGAAGTTCGCGACCGGGCCCGGCAAGCTCTCGGCCAGCGGCCGGATGGAGGGCCAGGCCTCGCCGGTGATACTGATGACGCTGCCTTACATGATGCTCGGCCGAAACCGTGCGCGGGAGGCCGTGCCGGTCGCCCCGGCCAAGGCCGTCGAGGTCGTGCCCGTTCCGGCGCGCAAGTAGCGAGGGAGGCGGATAGGTGGAATTTGCGCTCATACTCATCCCCGTGGGCCTGGCCGTGCTGGTGCTGGTGGGCCTGGCCGCGCTGATCACCGGGATCGTGGCCCTGGTGCGCATCAACCGCAGCGAAGGCCGCCTGCGCGGCCGGGGTTTCGCGATCGCCGCGATCGCCATCGGCCTGGTGATGCTCGTGGGCCTGCCGCTGCTGGGCCTCGTGGGCGTGGTCGCAGGACTGGCTGGATGACTCAGGCTTCCACCGGCCCCGAGACCTTCCACTGCCCGAACTGCGGCAACGAGGTTCCGGTCTCGGACCCCGACTCGCCGACGCTGTGCCCCGGGTGCAACCGGGAGTTCGTCGCCGCGCGATTGGAGACCATGCCCGGGACGCCCTCTCCCGCTGCATCTCTCCCCGGCGGAGAGGGGAGGGGAGAGGGCCTCGGGGAGGCACCCGAGCTGGCGCCCGGCGTGGAGATCGGCGGCTACCGCCTGGAGAAGGAGGTCGGCCGCGGCGGGATGGGCATCGTCTTCGAGGCGGTCCAGAAGTCGCTGGGGCGCAAGGTGGCCGTGAAGGTCCTGCCCCGCAAGCTGGTGGGCGACCCCGAGTTCGTGGCCCGCTTCGAGCGCGAGGGCCTGGCCCTGGCCCAGCTCAACCACCCCAACATCGTGCAGGTCATCGACAAGGGAATCAGCGGCGAGGTCTGCTACCTGGTGATGGAGTTCGTCGAGGGCGTCTCGCTGCGCCGGGTGATCGAGGGGCGCGATCTGACTCCCACGCAGGCGCTGGCCATCGTTCCCCAGATTTGCGCCGCGCTGGAGTACGCTCACGGCAGGGGCGTGGTCCACCGCGACATCAAGCCCGAGAACATCATGATGGACACCGACGGGTCCATCAAGATCACGGACTTCGGCCTGGCGCGGCTGGTGCACGGCGAGACCCCCGAGGCGCTGGACCGCCTCACGCGCACCAACGTGCTGATGGGCACGCCCGACTACATGGCCCCCGAGCAGCGCGAGAAGGCCGGGGATGTCGACCACCGCGCGGACATCTACTCGCTGGGCGTGATCTTCTACGAGATGCTTACCGGCGAGCTGCCCCTGGGACGCTTTCCGCCGCCCAGCCGCAAGGTGGAGGTCGACGTCAAGCTCGACGAAGTCGTCTTCAAGGCGCTGGAGAAGGAGCCCGAACTCCGCTACCAGCGCGCCAGCCAGATGCACCGCGACGTGACCGAGGTGCGCGAGGGCAACACGCCCGTGGCGATGGTCGCCGACCAGCGGGTAGACCGCGGCACGGGGCCGGGAAGCGCGCCCGGAACGCGCGCCGGAGCCGACGGAGCTCGCGCCGGAAGCGGTCGGGGCGAAGCGCACATCGATCGCAGCGGAGTTCGCGCCCGGGGCGGAGGGCAAAAGGTCCGCGCCGGGCGCCGTGGAGCGGCCGAGAGCGGTTCCGCAGCGGTCACCTGCGGTCACGCCACCGCCTCGCTGGTCTTCGGGATCCTCGCGCTGCTGAACATCTCGTGCGCGATGATATCGCCGATACTCGCCGTGATTCTCGGTTTCGTATCGCGCAACAAGATCAAGGAATCGAAGGGCGGGCTCAGAGGTGACGGCATGGCGCTTTTCGGCATGACCGCCGGGTTGGGGATGCTGATTCTCGACGCCTTTGGCCTGGTCACCGGCGGCATGGGCATGTTGAGCGTTTTCCCGCTTCTGGACGCCGCCGGTTCGAACGCGGATCCCGGGGGCATGAGCACATTCATGAGCGGGCTCGTCGGCGGGTCGATGGTGGCCAACGGCATCCACCTGTATGGCCGTGTCGTTGTGCTCATTGCGGCGATCTACGTGAGCGTGGCCTACTCGCGCAATCCCGGCGAGGCCTCTCCCGAGAAGCGCGGGCGCATATCCGGACTGGCGCTGGCCGCGTTCCTGCTGGCGCTGCTGCCGCTGATCACGCTCTTCCTCCTGATAATGGGGCTGGCCGGCGCGGCTGCCTTAAGGAATCGGCCCGTGGCCTTCGAGCGCTCCGACGCCGACGGCGGCGACGTGACCATCGACTACGGACCCGGCGGAGCCAATGTGCGCCCGGAGGTCAGGTCCGCGATCCGGGCCGCCGGAAAGCTGACTCTTGACAGTTCGGTTGCTGACGCGCTCAGGCCTGTTGCCACCAGGACGGACCTGACACCCGCGGAGCAGGTTCTGGTGGCCAGGACCATCTTCGCCGAGATCACTCTTGACTCGAAACAGGTCGAGGCGCTCGGCGACCTGATCGCCAACCCTGCCTTTGCCAGGGAGACCAGCGTATACATCGCCGACAACATCGAGGAACTGATCATGGACTCTTCCCAGAAGAAGATCCTTGCGCTTCTGGCCGCCAAGCAGTTTCCGTCCGCAAAGGCAGTCTTGCCCCAACCGGCCTCCGGAGAGTCCACAGAGGGGACCGAACGTTGAACGCGCCCAGCCCCTACCAGCCACCGCCGCAGTCTCGCGGGGACCAACCGCCGCGATCGCCGGCGCCGACCTACAGGTATCGCGACCTGCCCGAGCCGCCCAACGCCACGCTGATCTTCATCCTCGGCCTGCTCGGCGTGATGGGCGTGTGTTTCATCCTGGGACCCATCGCCTGGATGATGGGTTCGGCCGAGCGCGCCCGGGTGCGGGCCGGCATGTACCGCGAGAACGGCCTGCTCACCGCGGGATACATCATGGGCGTGATCGCAAGCATCCTCATGATAATCCCGCTGGTGATCGGTCTCATCTGGATAGTGTGCGTGATGCTCATTGGCCTGGGCGCGGCGGCATCTTCGGCCGGGTGCGCATTCTGATCAACAAGAGGGAGACCCAAGCATGAAACGCAGTTCGATTCTCTTCTGTCTGGCGCTCCTGCCGATGGCCGCCGGAGAAGCCGGCAGCCAGGAGGAGCGCTTCCGCGGCAGGGACGTCAAGAGCATCGCGCTCGAGGGACTCACCGAGCGCTTCAGGCTGTGCGTCGAAGAGGGACGCGGTGACGTGGTCGTTCGCCGCGAGGGAGAGCGGGGCGATCTCGAAGGTGTCGCCGTGCACCTCACCGGGCGCAAGCTGCGCCTGCGCGGCAAGCGGGGCGAGCAGCCGGCGGTGACGATCGTTGCGCCTCCCGGCCTCGACGTGAGGGTCCGCAACTGCCACGGCGGCGAGATCGGCGACACTCATGCGCGCCTGGACCTGCGCGGCGCCGGCTCCGGCGGTTACCAGGTTGGCGAGGTTCGCGGCGCAGAGGACCGGAAGGCCGGGGGGGCCTGAGGTGTTCCCCGCCGCCTCGAACCCGGCCGAGGTCATGTCATCGATCTGGTGGACGACGCTGCTGGCCATGAGCGTGCCCCTGCTGGGCGGCCTGGCGGCGACGGCGGGGGCCATCGCCTGGGCGCGGATCAGGAGGTCCGGCGGCCGGTTGCGGGGTTCTCCGCTGGCGGTCAGTGCCCTGGCGATCGGGGCTCTGCTGGTGGTGGCCTCGCCGTTCCTGCTCCTGGCGACCCACCGCGCCAACATGCACCGCCAGTTCCCGCCGCCGCAAGAGAGGCCGGGAGGCGCTGGGGCTGGTGTTGCCAGGGCCGAGACCGCCTCGCCGGCGACGACCGAGGTGCCCGTGACCGGTCGCGTCGACTACAACCCCCGGGCTCTGACGTGGTGGTCTGCCTTCCGCAGCATGGGGGTCTTCGGCCTGCTGGTGTTGTTCGTGGGGCTCTGCGTGCTGGTGTCGATCCTGGCAGGCTTCTTCTGCGGCCGGATCTTCTGGCTCCCCGCGGCGGCCGGCGCCGGAGCCATGGTGCTGGGCCTGTTGGGCACTGTCTTCGGAATGATCATTGGATTCAGAACGGTTGCCGACCTCGGAGGGGCGGTCGGCCCGGGTGATCTCGCCTCGGGCATCGAGCACTCGCTGGTAACCAGCATCATGGGACTGGGAGTCCTGGTCGTCGGCGTGCTGGGCACCGTCGGGCTGGCCGTATTCCACGGCTACCGCCGCGAAGCGGCGGCCCGCGCGGCGGGCTGATCGATCGGCTCGACTCAACTTCCAGGGTTCAGCGTTCAACGCCGCGACCTGCCGGAGGCCGGAAACAAGACACGTTGTGTCCCTCGGTCTTCGACAGCGCTGAACCTTGAACGCTGAACCTCGAGCTTCGTTCCTACCCCTGGTCGTAGGGCTTGAGCTCCCGCACCCATATGTTCCGGAAGCGCACCAGGTCCCTGTGATCCTGAAGGAGGATCGGACCTGTCGCCTCGTGCGGCGTATCGTAGCTGGTGGTTTCCTTGTGCAGCGTGGGGCCCTGCAGCTCGACGTGGTTGTGGACGCAGGCGCCGTTGTGCATCACGGTGACGAAGGCCGGGCTCTGGAGCTTGCCGCCCTCGAAGCGCGGCGCGGTCCAGAGTATGTCGTAGACGTGAAACTCCCCCGGCTTGCAGCAGGCGTTGACCAGCGGCGGGTACTGCCCGTAGACCGCGGCGGTGGTTCCGTCGGGATAGGTCGGGTTTTCGAAACAGTCGAGGACCTGGATCTCGTACAGCCCCATCAGGAACACTCCGGAGTTGCCGCGGCCCTGGCTCTCGCCGGTGATCTCCGTCGGGGCGGCCCATTCAACATGGAGTTGGATGTCTCCGAACTTCTTCCTGCTGCGGATGTTGCCGCTCTTGGGCACAACTTCCATGCAGCCGTCGACCAGCTTCCAGCCTGGAGCCTCGCCGGTCCTGGCGTTCTCCCACTCGTCGAGGTTCTTGCCGTCGAAGAGCACGACTGCATCGCTGGGCGGTGCCACCGGCGAGATCTGCGGCAGATTGGTGGGCGTTACGATCCTGGGCTGCGGCCGCTCGCCGTCGTGCACGTGCCACGTGGTGCCGGGGATGATCGGGGTGTCCTGGTAACCGAGTGCCATGCTGAAGCCTTTCTGTCTTGTCTGAGGTTGCCGGTAACGCTCATGATCTGTCCGATCGGTCCGATCCGTCAGATCATTCGGTACCTTCTCAGCCCTTCACAAGCTGCTTGATGCTCACCGATCTTCCGGTTTCGGCGCTCCTGCGTGCGGCGTCGAGCATCTGCATGAGCATCACCGCCTGTTCCGGGCTATTCTGTACCTCCTTGCCGGTCAGGATGCAATCGCAGAAGTGCTCCATCTGCAGCGTCATGGTGTCTTTGCCGCCGGGCGACTTCGCGGCGATGGGTTTGAGGGTCGTATCCTCGGTCCTGCCCCGGCGCCTGATTATCAGGTCCTCGTGGATCTCGGCGGCGGCCTTGTCGCCGTAGACCGCCAGCTCGGTCCAGTCGACGCGGTTGCCCTCGCCGCCGCGCCGGTGGCGGGGGCCGGCGGTGTTCATCGCGAAGGTGGTGGCGAAAGACATGCTGGCGCCGTTCTCGAACAGGATCGTGCCCATGCAGCCGTCGTCGGCGTCGTAGGGCATCTCCAGCTTCTGGCCGTCGCGCACGTGCGAGAACGAGCAGTGCATCGCCGCGAAGACCTCAACCGGCCGCGGGCAACCCATCAGGAACCATCCGTCGTCGATGACGTGCACGCCGAGGTCGAGCAGCACGCCGCCGCCGTGATCGCGGTTGACGCCCCAGCCCTTGCGGAAGGGGATGAAGCCGCTGCGGATCCACCTGCTCTCGGCGTGGTAGACCTTGCCGAGCCGTCCACTGGCCAGCATCTTGCGTACCTTCTGCTTGGCGGGCATGAAGCGCTGCTGACGAACGTACATGTAGGAAAGGCCCTTCTGCCGGGAGAGCCTGGCAACGCCGGCCATTTCGGTGGCCTTGACCGACGGGGGTTTCTCGCAGAGCACGTGCAGGCCGGCCTTCAGGGCATACCTGCTGGCCGCCACGTGCATGCTGGTGGGCAGGGCGATCACCAGCGCGTCGATCTCCGCCTCCCGGGCCATGCGCCGGTAGTCGGCGTACAGCGGCACCGAGCGCATGGCGGCGACGAACTTGCTGCCGCCCTTGCGCTGGGCCACGTTGCGCGTCCTGGCCAGGACGTCCGGGTCCAGGTCGGCCAGTGCTGCCAGCTCGGCGTTCTTCGACACGAAGGCCGCCAGGGCGTGATTCAAACCCATACCCAGGCCTGCGACTCCGACCCGGATCTTCCGCTTTCTGCCCATTCGTCTTTCCTCCCGCGGTGTGCCGGACCCGGGAAGGAATCGAGAACAGGACAAATCCTCCCGGGAGCTCCCGGTTCACTTGACAGAGTACACCGCTTAAGACTTGAAAACCAGCGTATATCGACAGTACAATTCCCCGCCAATGAGGACAAATCCTGGATGAAGAGAATTCCCTTCGCGCAGCGCTGTGCGACGCCCGGCGAGTTTGCCAGGCTGGCGGCGGAGGTGCTGGCCGACCAGGTCTCCCGGATCTCGGGGGGCAGGTGGTCGCTGAAGGTGCCGTTTTCGCTGCGGCCTTTCGAGGCCTACGGGAAGATGCACTTCCACCAGGGCTACGAGATCCCGGTGCAGTGCTCCGGGCGCGCCCGCTGGGAGCTGGTCGACGGCGAGGTGGTGGCGCCCAGTGGGAGCATCCTGCTGTTCCCGCTGGGGGTGGGCCACCACGAGTACGTCGACCGGGGGGCGAGGCACAGCTGCAACGTGAATGTCTTCGTCGGCAGGGACGCGGTGACCATACACCCGCTTATCAGGCCGGGGGTGCCGGGCGTAGAGGCGGGCCCCGGCAGGCGCATTCGCATCCTGCGCTTCGACTCGGCCGGCCTGGTCTTCGACATGTGCGGGGAACTGGTCTCCGAGGTGGAGAGTGCCGGGCGGAGCGGGACGCCGCTGGCCCGGGGGCTGCTGCTGGCGATACTCTCGCTGATCCTCAAGCAGCTGAACTCCCCCGGGGCGAACCGACCCCTGAACTCGCCGCTGGTGAGCCGCTGCCGCCAGGAGGCGCTGCGCTACCTGAGCAGCACCTCGCTGAACGTGGCCTGGCTGGCCGAGCGCCTGGGCTGCAGCGCGGACTACCTCTCGCACGTCTTTCGCAAGGAAACCGGAAGGCGGCTGGCCAGCTTCATCAACGAGGAGCGCGTGAAGCTTGCAAGGTACCTGCTGCGCAGCAGCGCCATGGGTGTCGGCGAAGTGGCCCAGAGCTGCGGCTACGCCGATCCGGGTTACTTCGCCAGGGTCTTCAGGCGCTGGACGGACAGAACCCCGCGGGAGTTCCGAAGCGCAAGGACGTGACTCTACACCACGTGACCGCGTATGAACGCAGAGGATTCAGGCTTCCAGTTCGACCTCGTGTTCCGCGCACCAGGCGCGCAGCGCGCGCTCGGTGGCTTCGCGCTCGTAGGCGAACCACTTGGTGTGCATGGCCTTGCCCTTGAGCCAGCCCTTGAACTTGCGGTAGGCCAGAGGCTCCGAGAAGATCGCCGCGGCCTTGTCGATGTATCGCGGCGGCAGGAACTCCCTGACGAAGTCGAAGGCCAGCTTCTGGTCGAGGCCCAGGTCTCTCTTGCGCGGAAGCTCGACCGCGTCGCTCGCCGCGCGGTCGCGATCGGTGATGTCGCTGATCCGCGAGAAGTTCGCGCTGTAGAAGATCTGGCCGAGGTCCTTGCGGAGAAGAGCGGCGTTCTCGCCCGGCCGGCCGCCGTTGGCGTGCTCGAAGGCCATCAGGATATCGGCGAACTTGAACGGCAAGACGGTCACCTTTCAACGGGTCCTGTCGGTGCGCGACCCAATGATAACAGAGGGGGCCGCAAAGAGCAGGGCAGGCCTGCGCTTGACGACTGAAGACTGATTGACGCCCGATGCAAGCCGGAGCTGTGGCTCCACGAGGTTGAGAGTTCCTGCTTCAGCCCTCAGTCGTAACGCCCCTTCATACAGGCTGTTGCGCGCGCTTGAGGCAATCACAATGTCGCGCGTGACCCTTGACGGCGGGACCCGTGTTCTTAGCCTATGGGAGTGGAATAGGTCCCTGGATGCGGGGTGTATCGGGCAGGGAGGAGAGGTTCGAAGGCTTGAAGAGAGAACCGCCGAGCGACACGGATCTCGTACGGCGCTTTCGTGCCGGAGAGGCCCGCGCCTTCGAGGCGCTGGTGGACCGCTACAAGCGGTCGCTGTTCGTGCTGCTGGTGCGCGTGACAGGCGACCGCCATGCGGCGGACGATCTGCTCCAGGAGTGCTTCGTGCGCCTCTGGAAGCACATCGACGACCTCGACGAGACCGAACCGCTCTACGGCCTGCTGCGGCGCATCGCCGTGAACCTGGGGCGCAATCACCTCCGGGGGCGGGCGCGCCGAAGCCGGGCGACGGAGGGGATGGTGCGCGAGATGTCCGGACCGTTGGAGAACTCCGATCCCGAGATGGACGGCGGCGAGGAAACCGGCGCGGCGGTGCGCGATGCGCTGGAGGAGCTTCCCGAGGAGCAGCGCACCTGCCTGGTGCTGCGCGTTCAGGAGGAGATGAGCTACTCCCAGATCGCCGGGGCGGTGGGCGTGGCGGTGGGAACCGTGATGAGTCGGCTTTCGCGGGCCAGGATGGCCCTGCGCGAGAAGCTGAGGAAGAGGGCGGTGCTGTGAATTGTCGAGAGTTCACCGAAGTGGCGGCGGCCTGGCTCGACGGGGAGGCCCCGCCGGAGAAGCGCGCCGCGATCGGCGAGCACCTCGCCGGTTGTGATGAGTGCGCCAGGCTGCTCGAGGACCTCGCCGCCGTGGACCGCGCGGTAAAGGAGCAGCCCGCCGCCGAGCGCGCGGAGTCCGATTGGGAGGACTTCAACCGCAAGCTGATGGTGCGCATCGCCATGGACGGCCGGGCGAAGCGGGCGCCCGGGGCGAAGCGGAGTTCGCGTGTTCTGCGCTGGTCGGCGAGGCTGGCGGCCGCGGCGGCGGCCCTGGTGGTCGCCGGTTGGGTGGGCTTCTCGCTGAAGGACAAGGCTCCGGTCGAGTCAAGTCATACGATACCCGATGGAGGCCTCGACCTGCGCGGGCTGAGCAGTCCCGACGACCTGGCTTCGGAACTGGGGCTGCCCGCGGGCATCGAGATCGACGTCGCGCCCGACACGGAGGAGAATCGCGCGCAGCTCGACCGCCTGCTCTCGGCCGCCGAGCGCGTGCTGGTGCGGCTGAAGAACGCCGACCCCACGGACCGCGAGGAACTGGCCGCGATCCGCTCGGCGGTGATCGACAACGGCCTGGTGACGCGCCTTTCCGAGGCACGCGGAACGGTAGGCGAGGCCGAGCCGATCAGCAAGGCGGCGCGCCCGGTGGAGATGCTCCTGCGCCGGGTCTCCAACGGCAGGCCGGATGAGGCCGAGGAGTTCGCCGCGATTCAGAGCGCGGTGGTGGACAACGCGGTGGTGGAGCACACCCGCATGATGCGGGCGAAGAGATGAAGACGAGGATTAGCGAGATGCGGAAGCTGACATTCCAGGTGGCCGTTGCGTTTTTTGCGTTTCTGGCGTTGCTGGCGGGCCTCGTCCCGGCCGCCGAGCCTGGCGCAGCCGGCAAGAAGCTGAGATCGTCGAGCGCGGGCAAGGACCTGGAGGCGGACAAGCTCAAGGCGCGGGCCGCCAATCGCAAGCTCTACAACGGCGTCTACCAGGCGAGCCTGCTGCAGGAGCCAAAGGACGCCAAGAAGGCCTTTGCAGCCGCCCAGAAGAAGATGGAGAAGGCCAACCCCAGGGACGCCGGCGACGCCGCCATCGGCCAGGCGCTCTTCCAGCGCGGATACCTGGCGATGGAGACCAAGGACTACAAGGGTGCGATCGAGCTCTTCGAGGACCTGGTCAAGCGCTTTCCGGAGCACGCCTACGCCGACGACGCGCTCTACCAGATCGGCTACATCTACCAGCACAAGCTGAAGGACTACGACAAGGCCGCCGCGGCCTACGACCGGGTGGCCAAGACCCGGGCCTATCGTTCCCGCGAGAACGCCCCCAAGGTCCAGTTGATGAATGCCCAGATGGCCGCCCAGCAGGGGCGGGTCAAGGATGCGATGACCAACCTGGACGACGCCCGCCTGATGGCCCAGAAGCAGCGGGCCGAGCGCAAGCAGACGCTGGTGCCCAGCTACTACGAGCAGCAGGCCTCGCGCCTCAAGAGCTTCGTCGCCCGTAACTCGTCGGGGAGCGGCGGCAAGGATCAGGCGCTGACACTCTACCTGAAGGGCGAGAACCAGTTGCGCCAGGGGAAGGTCCGGCAGGCCGAGAGCAATTTCAACAAGATCCAGAAGAAGTACGCCAGGAGCAAACTGGCGGACGACGCCGCCTTCGGACTTGCCGAGTGCCGCCGCCGGGCGCTCAAGCTGGACGCGGCGTCGAAGCTCTACGCGGAGTTCCTCGAGAAGCATCCCCGGAGCGAGTACGCCCCGCTGGCCAAGTTCCGCCTCGCCGAGATCAAGCGCGTGGCCGGCGACACCGAGGCGGCCGGCAAGCTCTACAAGGCCGCCCTGGACGACATTTCCAGGATGGTCGCCGAGGGTCTCAAGAAGAAGCCGCCGATAAGCCGCGATGAGATCTCGCCCGAGATCCGCCGGGTCCTGGAGCTTTCCAGAGACCGGATGATGGAGATGCGCAGGGCGAGAATGTCCCGGTAGACCGGCCCGGCACCTGCGGTTTCCGGGGCTCCCGGTTGGCCCCGGAGGCAAACCCCGAACCCCGAACCCTTATGGAATAGACACGGTTCCCCGGGGTGACACCCCCTGATGGGCGAGTCACTTCTGGAGGGATTTCGCAATGCGAAAGTGGATCAAGAGGTTGGTGATTGTCCTGGCGACCGGCGGGTTCCTGTGTGGCCTGGGCTACGCGGGATGGCGGGGCTGGAAGTATGTGGCCGAGCAGCGCTCGGCGCCCTCGCACGTGATCCGCGAGGTGAAGGCCCGGGTGGCCGTGACCGGCGAAAGCGCCGTCGTGCGGCTCACCGTGGATATGATCGGGCCGGGCTTTCTGAAGGAGGCCCGCGTTCCGCTACTTCCGCCGGGCGTCAGCCTGGTCGAGGCCAGGGTTGACAGCAGGACTGCCCCGATGGACCTGGTCGGCAACCGCCTGGCGATTCTGGTTTCGGGAACGGGCAGGCGCGTCGCGGAATTGACGTACGCGATCAGGCTGACCGGCGAGCGGCGACTGGATCTGGCACTGCCTCCCGGGATTTCCACGAGCGTAGAGGTCTCGCTGGCCGAGAAGGGCCACGTGATCAAGGCACCGGCGCCGGCAATCGTGACCATGACCGAGCCGGAAAAGGGCACCGCGGCGAAGATCATCACGCCGCCGACCAGTTCGATGAGCATCTCGTGGTTTCCCGAGCCCAGCGAGGTGATCACCGCCGCGCGGGCGGCGGCCCGGACAGACACGCTCTACACCATGCAGGGCGATTCCCTTGCGGGGCGGACCACGTACGAACTGCGCATTGACGGCAAGGACGTCGCCCAGTTGGGCTTCCTGCTGGGCAGGGACACCGTCATCGACCAGGTTCAGGCCAGCTGGATCAAGGGCTGGCGGGCCGAGAAGGGCAAGCTGCTGGTGCAGGCCGGCAAGCCGCTGACCGGCATCATCCAGCTGGTCGTGCATCACCGGCGTTCCTTGAGCGACGGCGAAGTCGATCTGGCCGTCCCCGAACTGCAGGGCGCCGTGCGCCAGTGGGGTTACGGGGCGATCGCCAGCGGCGGCGCAGTCGAAATTCGCTCGCTGACGGTAGAGCGCGGCTCACTGATCGATCCGCGCGGTTTGCCCGAGTCGCTGCGCACCGCCGGCGCCGCCCGGGTCTCGCGGGCGTTCAGATACGACGCGGTGCCGTCCAGCCAGAAACTGGTCCTGGTTCGCCACAAGGAGATCGACACCCTGGAGGCCACCTGCGACAGTCTCAACGCCATGCTGGCCTACACCGGTGACGGGCGCTGCATCGCCAAGACGGTCTACTGCATGCGCAACGCGCGGCGGCAGCACTTGAAGCTGGACCTGCCCAAGGACGCCAGACTCTGGAGCGCCTACGTCGCCGGCAAGCCGGTGCGCGCGGCCAGGACTGACGACGGCCGCCTGCTGGTGCCGCTGAGTTGTTCGGGCAGGACCGCCAGCAGCGGCTTCGCGGTGGAACTGGTCTACTTCCTGCCCGGCAAGTCTTTCGAGGAGAAGGGCAAGTTCGCCGCGGCGCTGCCGGAGGTGGACGTGCCGGTGATGGGCATCATGCTTTCTGTCTCTGTGCCCGAAGACATCCACCTCGAGGACTTCGGCGGGGGTCTCAAGCAGGTCGAGGCCTTCGCCTTCGAGCTGGACCCCCGCGACGACAGGATCGTCCGCGCCGAAATGGCGCGTGCACCCGCCAAGAAGGCTGAGGTCATCAGGAAGCTCAACCAGCAGCTTGATCGCCACATCAAGCAGGGGGTGCAGGGCCGGCGCAAACTGCGCATGACATTCAAGGATCTGGACGACAACGGCAGCCTGCACCGGGCCCTGCGCTACAACTCCAGAAACCGCAGCTTCGTGACCCAGTACTACCTGGAGAACGCCGCGGTGCCGACGCCGGGCAACCGGCCGCAGCCCGCCAGGGCGAGGCTGGACCTCACCGGCTTCGGCAAGTCCGAGCTGGCGGAGATCACCGGACTGGCCTCGCTGAGCATAGCCATGCCCAGCGGCGGCCGCACCTATCGCTTCGAGGGCCAGCTCTTCATCGGGCGCGGTCCCGAGATCAAGGCCGACTACTGGTCGGCGCTGGCGGCCAGGCCCAGGACGGACGTCGCGCCGCGGCTTACCTCATCGGTTGCTGCGGTCTACTCGCTCAGCCAGCGCGGTCTGGCGATGACCGCGCGGCTGGACTACGGTCTCGACGCCGGCAAGGTCTCTGAGCTCAGCTACGCCCTTCCCGGTGGTGCCCGGGTCGTTGCCCTGCGCGGGCAGAACGTCGCGGGCTGGAAGGCCGTCGACGGCAGGCTCGATGTCCGTCTGGTCCGCCCCGAGCGCAGCGGCGGTGTCCTCTCGCTGGTCTGCAGCATGAACGGCCCCGAGAAGTCCGAAGCCGATCTGACCGTGCCGCGCCTGGTCAAGGCCCGCCGAGAGAAGCTGCTGATCGGCGTGGGCGCTCCTGACGAATACGAGCTGGAGTTTCCCGACGAAGAGAAGCTCGAACGCCTCGCGCCCAAGGTCCTGCCGGTGGAATTGCGCAACGGTCACGCGCAGTTCAGCGCCTTCCGCCTCTCGGGGCTGGAGCCCGGGGGAGTGCGGGTCAAGGCCATTCGCCACAAGCGCGTGATCCCGCTGCGCGCGACCTGCGATTCGGTCAACGCCATCAGCTTCTTCACCCGCGAGGGCGTAGGCGTGACCCGGGTCATCTGGGAGTTGCGCAACAGCACCCTGCGCCACCTGGCAGTTGCGCTGCCAAAGGGCGCGCGGCTCTGGGGAGCCTTCGTCAACGACCGCGCGGTCAAGCCTCTTGGCGGTGAGAATGGCCGGGTGCTGCTGCCGCTCTCTCTGGCCGACGACGGGGCGGTGCGCTCCTATCCCGTGGAGGTGGTCTACATCCGGGCCGGCCAGGCTTTCGGACACCGCGGGGAGTTCGAGGTAGAGTTGCCCGGGGTCAACGTGCCGGTGATGCACGCGATGTACTCGCTCTACCTGCCGCGCAGGATCCGGGTGGGCCGGCCGAGCGGCACCATGAAGCACGTTAAGGAGTTCTCGACCACGGTGTTGCTGGCGGCCCCTTCCAGCGAGGGAGTCTCGACGGTCGCGGAGGCGACCAGGCTCAAGGGCATTGACAACCGCCGCAGGTACTTCGGCCGGCAGATGTCGCTGGAGCTCAACGTCAGCCAACGCAAGGTCGAGGCCGCGTTGGGCAACGTCTACACCAAGACCAACGGGAAAAAGCACCACGGTACCAAGCGTCATCCACTGGCCGCCTGCGGAGTCAAGGTTTACATTCCCGCAGTAGGCCAGCTGCTGCGCTTCCAGCGCCACCTGATCGTCGGCGGGAAGCTGAAGATGAACTGCGACTACCGGGGTTAGATCGGTTCCGGGTTCCGGGTTCCGGGTTTCGAGTTAATCCCGGGATCCGGAACTCAATCGCTGGCTCCTTTGCGGCGATCCTGTCTTTCTGCTAGACTCCGCCTCGATGAAACCCAGGTGCGAGTGGTGCGGGAGCGATCCGCTTTACGTTGCCTATCACGACGAGGACTGGGGCGTGCCGGTTCACGACGACCGGCATCTCTTTGAGATGCTGGTTCTCGAGGGCGCCCAGGCGGGTCTGAGCTGGCTGACGATCCTCAGGAAGCGCGAGGGCTACCGCAAGGCTTTTCGCGGCTTCGACTTCGGGAAGGTCGCGAAGTTCACCAAGCGCGACGTCAAGCGCCTGCTGGGCAACCCGGAAATCGTTCGCAATCGCCTGAAGGTCGAGTCTGCGATCAAAAACGCCCGCGGCGTCATCGCGATCCGCAAGGAGTTCGGCTCGCTGAACGAGTACCTCTGGAGCTTCGTGGACGGGAAGCCGCTGCAGAACTCCTGGAAGTCAATGGGCGAGATTCCGGCCCGCACGGAACAATCCGACGCCATGAGCAAGGACCTCAAGAAGCGCGGACTGAACTTCGTGGGCTCGACCATCTGCTACGCCTTCATGCAGTCGGTGGGGATGGTCAACGACCACGTGACCGGGTGCTTCAGGTACAAGGAAATGCGAAGAGCATGAGCGACGCCAGCAAGCCCTCGTACCTCGTCGGTCTCCGCAACGTGTCCGGCAAGGGCAACTCCGGGCTTGCCTGGGACATAATGATCGCTGACGAGGAGACTGGCGCTCAACTGGCCCTGCACGGGATTACGTTCAGGAACTGCACGCTGTCATCGGACATCGTTAAGAAGAGCATCGCCAAGGATCCCTCCAAGGACGACATGTACGAGCACTTCCTGTACATCGGCGAAGATCAGGAGGACCAGAAAGATCTGAAACTGATCAACGTCCGTCTCAAGAGGATCGGGAGCAGGTTCCTGACTGCCCGCTACTACGTCCGATACAAGAAGGGGTTCCTGCGCACGGGCGAAGTGTCCGGCGAAGTGGCGCTGGAAGACCAGGGCGTCTGCCTCATGGCCGAGACGCGGGAAGAGATCGAGAACGTGATCCGAGAGGAGTACGAAGGTCGCTAACTGAAGGTCGAGTGGGGCGAGATCCGCTGGGGCGTCCAGGCAAGCATCTGGGAAGCGGAGTAGGTCTGGATCCTCTCGTCCTCGTCCTCAGCGAGTGGTCAACGAGCGGTCCTCGTCCTCGTCGTCGGAGGTAGGTCAGGCCCGAACTGCCGAGGACGACGACGAGGACGAGGACGAGAACGATTCGCCGGCGTGGCGGTTGACCCGGAACCCGGAACCCGGAACCCGGAACCCGGAACTGAGAAAGGGAGGAATCAGTGAGTCCGACCGACCCCAAAGACACCCGCGACTCCTGGAACGAAATCGCCGCCGACTGGGATATCCAGGTCGGTGACGAGGGCGACAGCAACCGCATCCTCAATTCCGACCCGGTGCTCTGGGCGTTTGCGGGCGATGTTTCGGGTCTCGACGTGCTGGACGCAGGTTGCGGGACGGGGTATCTCTCCCGGAAGTTGAAGGAGAAGGGCGCCCGGGTGCGGGGCGTGGACTTTTCCGGGAAGATGGTGGAGATCTCGCGGAGCAAGGATCCGGAGATCGACTTCCAGGTGGACTCGGTGGACGAGTTGGTTACCGTGGACGACGAGTCGGTGGATCTGGTGATCGCCAACTACGTGCTCATGGACTGTGGCGATCTCGAGGGCGCGACGAAGTCGTTCGGCCGCGTGCTCCGGCCCGGCGGCGCCGCGGTGCTGGTCTTCTCGCATCCGTGCTTCCCGGGCGGGCACATGAAGGCGTCGGAAGATGCCCGCGAGATGGACATCCACTGGGACTTTCCCTATTTCGAGCGCAACCGGGTGGTCGACGGACCCTGGGCGCATTTCAAGACCGACTTCATCTGGTTCCACCGGCCGCTCTCCGACTACTGGAAGGCGTTCAAGGCCGCCGGCTTCAATGTCGAGGACATGGAAGAGCCGCGCATCACCGAAGAACGTTATCACCTCGCCGATAGCGAACGCCGGCTTGCGCGGAGCAAGCACCTGCCCTGGTCGATCGCGTTCAAGCTGAGAAAGCCCGGGTTTTAGGGCACACCTCCTTTTCGCGCAAAGATCGCCAAGAACGCAAAGAAGGGCAAACCCTTTTCTCCCGCAGCGACGCGGCGACGCGGCGACGCGGCGGACTTCTGTCCGTAGCTGCGGCGGGTTGCTGTGGGTGTCTGCTTGTGCGGCCGAGGTCGCACCGCACCCACCACACAGCAACCTCCCGGGAACCTTACGGTTCCCCGGAGCCGAGCGTTGCTCGGCTCACGCCTTCGTCTGAGTTGCAGAGAGAGCAGCGGGTCTGCGAACTGCTTGTGAATTTCGCAGCGACTCTCCTCACTCAGCGAGCCCAGATGGAGACCCGGGGTGCGCTGCGTCGCCGCTTCGCTGCGGGAGGAATGGGCTTGAAGTGAAGAGCTCGGGACCTCTTATCCTCTTTGCGGTGATTCTGGTCCCGTGTTAGACTCCGCGCTCGCGATGCGCGGAGGATGCTGTGCCTGAACCTGATTTCGATGTTGTACTGGTGGGCGCCGGCGTAGTCGGCCTGGGAATCGCCGCTGTTACGGCCGAGCGCGGCCGGTCGGTGGCGGTGCTGGAGCGGCACGACTCGTTCGGCCGCGAGACTTCCAGCCGCAACAGCGAGGTAGTCCACGCGGGGCTCTACTACTCGTCGGGGTGGCTGAAGACGAAGTTGTGCGTCGAGGGCCGGCGCGAGTTGTATGAACTGTGCGAGAAGAGCGGGGTGGGGTATCGCAAGTGCGGCAAGGTCCTGGTCGCGGTTACCGAGGACGAGATCGCCGGGCTCGAGGAGCTCAAGGCCAACGGCGAGGCCTGTGGCGTCGAGGGTCTGCGCATGATCTCGGCGGAAGAAGTGCGGAAGCTCGAGCCCAACGTCCGTGCGGCGGCGGGGCTGCACTCGCCCGAGAGCGGGATCGTCGACAGCCATCAACTCATGGAGCACTTCAAGCGCCGGCTGGAGGCCGCCGGCGGCGACTGCGTCTTCGGCTGCGAGGTCAAGGGCCTGGAAGCGGCACACGGTGTCTGGACAGTGCGTTACCGCGATGCGGAAGGGGAGGGTGGCATCGAATGCCGTGCGGTCGTCAACTCCGCAGGGCTCGGGGCGCAGGAAGTCATGCGCATGGCCGGGCTGGATCCCGACGCCATGAACCTCCGGCTGTGGCCCTGCAAGGGCGAGTACTTCGCGGTGCAGGGCCCCCGGCGCGCGACGGTCGGCTCGCTGGTCTATCCCTCGCCCGAAAGGGACCTGCGCGGCCTGGGAATTCACACCGTGGTGGACCTCGGAGGGGGGCTCAAGCTGGGACCCAGCGCGGAGTACGTCGACGAAATCGACTACCGGGTTGATCCCGGGAAGGCCGGGGCGTTCCTGGAGGGCGTCAGGGCCTTCCTGCCCCTGCTGGAGATCGAGGACCTGGTCCCGGACATGAGCGGCGTCCGCCCCAAGCTCTATGGCCCGGGAGCGCCCGCGCGCGACTTCCACATTGCCCACGAAGCCGAGCGGGGTGCACCGGGCTTCTTCAATCTCTGCGGGATCGAGTCCCCCGGCCTGACCGCCGCCCCGGCCATCGCGCGCCACGTCAGCGATCTGGTCGACGACTGCCTCTAACCACCAAGACACCAGGGACACCAAGCCGACCGAGAGGGACGGTCATCCACAGACTGCCCGGATTGCGCGGAACATGACCGCGGCGCAAGGTCGTTGACCAAGTGTGGACCGTTTCCGCGACCACAGGGTCAGGGGCTGATCTGTGGGAACCTGGGTAATCTGTGGATCGAAAGGTCCTTCTCGGCGTCCTTGGCATCTTGGTGGCGAAGGTCAGTTCCTGTACGCTGATCTCAGCTTGCGGCGCATGACCTTGTTGCTGGCGGTGCGCGGCAGCGAGGCGGTGATCACCACGTCGTGGACCTTGAAGAGCGGGTTGAGCTTGGCGCGGATCTCGGCCTGCATGCCCTTCTTGAGCGCGGCGGCGTCCAGCTTCGCGTCGGGTTCGAGCACCGCGAAGACCACCAGCAGGCTGGCGCCGCCGTCGGGGGGCGCGACCGCCACCGCGGCGGTCTCGACCACGCCTTCGAGGTGATTCACGGTCCGTTCGATTTCGGCCGAGCTGACCTTGATGCCGCCCAGGTTCATGGTGTCGTCGACTCGACCGTGCGTGCGGTAGTAGCCGCCCGCCAGGCGCTCGATCTCGTCGCCGTGGCGGCGGAGTTTCTCGCCATTCGGTCCGGGGGGCACGTCCTTGAAGTAGACCTCCTCGTGATCGCGGTTCAGGAGCTTCGAGGAGAGGCCCACCGACGGCGGCACCAGGAATACCTCGCCGACGTCAGCGGCGGCGGAGTTCTCGTCGAGAAGCACGAAGTCCAGGCCCATTGCCGGGGTGGAGAAGGTCGCCGGCGAGGCCGGCTGCGCCAGCGTCCCGGTGATGTAGCCGCCGGCGACTTCCGTGCCGCCGCAGTACTCGATCACCGGGGAGTATCCTGCGCGGGACATCAGCCAGAGCATGTCCTCGCGGTTCGAGCACTCGCCCGTGGAACTGAAGCACTTGATGCCCGTCCAGTCCAGGCCGGCGAGCGCGTCCGACTTGCGCCAGGCCTTCACCAGACTGGGCACCACGCCGAGCATCGTGGCCCCGGAGTCCTGGACGAACTCGCCGAACTCGCGCGAGCCCGGCGCGCCGTAGAAGAGGCCCACCGTCGCGCGGTTGATCAGTGCGGCGTACACGAGCCACGGTCCCATCATCCAGCCCAGGCTGCTGGGCCAGACCAGCACGTCCCCTGGTTGGACGTCGTGGTGGAACCACGCGTCTGAGGCGCACTTGATGGGCGTCGATTGCGTCCAGGGGATCGCCTTGGGGTCGCCGGTCGTACCCGAAGAGAAGAGCACGTTGAGCAGGTCGCCGGGTGCGCGGGCGACGGACTCGAATTCGTCGTCCTGGCCCAGGAAGCCGTCCCAGGCGAGGTCTCCCTCGCGCAGGTCGACGTCGGGGGCGCCGGCGCAGCCGAGGACGATCGCCTTCGGAGCACCGGCGGCCGTCACCTTTTCGTAGAGCGGGAGTCTCCTGTCACCGTAGCTGATGAAGTCCTGCGTGAATACCGCCCTGGCGCTGCCGAGGCGCACGCGCCTGGCGATCTCTTCCGGCGCGAAGCTCTCGGCGACCGAAACCGCCGTGCAGCCCGCGCGCACGATGCCCAGGTAGATTGCGACGCACGGCACGGTCATGGGCATGTCGACGGCCAGCGCGTCGCCCGGCGCGAAGCCGGCCTCGACGAGGGAATTGGCGACCCGGTTCACGAGCTTCTCGAGTTCCTCGACCGTAACCGTCTTCAGGCCGTCGCCTTCACGGTACACGATTGCCGCCGAATCGGCAGGGGCGCGGAAGCAGCTGTCCGAGATGTTCAGCTTCGCGCCGGGGTACCACTCCGGGCAGAGCGCGTGCCCCGAGGCGTCCATCGCGGCACCGGGCGGCTGCTTGAAGACGATCCCCAGGCGCGTGGCCATTTCTCCCCAGAAGCGCGCGCGATCCTCGAGCGACCAGGCGTGCAGGTCGGCGTAGGATCCGAGGCCCAGGTCGGAAAGCATCCTGCCGATGTTGCTCCTGGCCACCGAGGCCTGTTCCGGGGTCCAGGCCGGTCGCGGGCCGGCTTCGTCATCCCAGGCGGCGAACACCAGGTCGTACAGCTCCCGGTGGATTTCGAAGGGCACGTCGGGAGACAATATGTCCTTCGATATCCTGGTCCAGCACTCGGGGGCCGGCAGCGAGTCGAGCAGGGCGTTGACGTCGCCGGCGAGCTTCCCGGCGACGGGTCGGGGCAGCCCGAGCTCGGCGAGCCGGTCGGGGGTGATGGGGTTGGTCATGTGCTGTCTCCACTCAATCGTGCGCGCACTCGTACTCGTACACAGCGCAGCGGTACTCGTACTCGGCCCAGTTGACCCTTCGAGTACGAGCACGATGCGCTACGGCGTGAATTCGCCGTAGCGATCCACCACGGTCTCCAGCGCATTCTCCACGGCGGTGACGGTCTTCGCCAGTTCGTCGTCGGTGTGCCGCCAGCAGATGTAGCCGTGGTGGTAGGGTTGGAGGAACACTCCCCGGCGCACCAGCTGGGTGTAGAACTCCGCGCGGCGCTTCTTGTAGACCCCGGCCTCGTCGCGATCGAAGGTGATGAAGAACATCGGGGGGATGCCGCTGAGCCGGGCGCCGGCGTTCAGCCGCCCGACCACCCGCCCGACCTCGTCGAGGAACCCCTGGCCGCGCGTCCAGATGTCCTCGAGCACTCTCTCGCGCTGGAGGATCTCGATGGTCTTCAGCGCCGCCACGTAGCCCAGGCTGTTGGGGAAGAAGGTCGAGGAGATGAAGACCTCCTTCTCGGCCTTCTTCATGATCTCCTCGCGGCCGCAAACCGCGCTGATCGAGTACCCGTTGGCCATGGCCTTGCCGAAGCAGGCCAGGTCGGGGGTCACGCCGTAGCGTTCCTGCGCGCCGCCGAGGGCCAGGCGGAACCCGGTGCGAATCTCGTCGAAGACCAGGAGGCAGCCGTGCTCGTCGGCGAGCTGGCGCACGCGCTCCAGGAATCCCGGCGCGGGGGACTGCAGGGGCTCGGCCAGCGGGTGTCCGTAGGGCGTGATGATGACGGCCGCCACGGTGCCCTGGTGGGCCTCGAGCAGCCGGCCGAGCCCACCGAGATCGTTGTAGGCGAACTCGTGAACGTCCTCGTAGAGCTTGGTCGGCACTCCGCCCTTGGTCTCGACGCACCAGCCGTGCCAGCCGTGGTAGCCGCAGCGCAGGATCACGTTGCGCCCGGTGTGCGCGCGGGCCAGGCGCACGGAGATGCTGGTGGCGTCCGAGCCGGTCTTGGCGAAAATGGTCATCTCCGCGCAGGGAATGAGTTCCCTGAGCTTCTCGGCGAGCCGGTTCTGGTGGAGCTGGCACAGCGAGAAGCAGAAGCCACGGTCCCGGATCTGGCGGATCACCGCCTCGTCAACCTCGTCCTCGCGATAGCCCAGGATCACCGGGCCGTAGGCGCAGAGGTAGTCTGTGTACCCGTTGCCGTCGACGTCGATGATCCGCGCGCCCTTGCCGCTCTCTATGAACACCGGGAACTCGCCGGGCACGAAATTGTAGGGGCGGCGGATGCCGGCCACGCCGCCGGGGATCAGCTTCTGCGCGCGATCGAAGGCCGAGAGGCTCTCCGTGAGACTCAGCTTTTGTGCTTCAGGCATGACCGATCTCCAACAAGCCTGCGGGCGATATATGCGCCGACGTGTTCTGCGAATGTTCCCCGGCCGAAACCGGCGTCGAATCCCAGTTGCCGGGCCTGCGCGTGAGTGATGCGCGGACCGCCGACGACGACGATGAACCGGTCGCGCATGCCCTCCGCCTCCAGGAGTTCGACGAGCCCGGTGAGGTTCCGGACGTGGACGTCCTTGTGGGTGACCACCTGCGAGACCAGGATGGCGTCGGCGTTGGCCTCGATGGCGAACTGCAGCAGCTTGTCGTTGGGCACCTGAGCGCCAAGGTTGTGGGCGCGGAACTCGGGGTAGCGTTCCAGCCCGTAGTGCCCGTGGTAGCCCTTCATGTTGAGTATCGCGTCGATGCCCACGGTGTGTGCGTCGCTCCCGGTGCACGCCCCGACCACCACGATGGGTCGGCCCAGATTCTCCCTCACGTAGCGGTTGAGTTCTTCGAAGTCCATCTCCGCGTCGGCGGGGTCCTCGTCGGTCTCGATCGCGTCGATGTCCACGCCGGTGTCGGTGCGGGCGTAGACCACGAAGAAGGTGAAGCCCGCCGAGAGTGCCGCGGAGTGGGAGACCTCGCACTCGCGGAAGCCGAGTTCCAGCACGAACTGCTTGGCGGCCTCCCGCGCCCGGTTCGAGACGTGCACGGGCAGGGTGAACGAGAGCTGCACCGCACCGTCATCGAGCGTGTCGCCGTAGGGTTTGAGGATCACCGTTGTTCCTCCCCGTTCGTAAGCGTCCAGGCAAGCGTAGACCGGGCTGGAGTCCGAAGTCGCTCGCGTGGACGCTCACGCTCGCGTGCACGTACGAAGTCGCTCACACTCCCAGCCTCCCGCGCAGCAGTTCCTCCACGGGGTTCCAGTAGCCCTCGTCCCGCACCACAACCCCCTCCAGTCCCTTGCCGGCGTTGGGCCGGCGCCTGATGTCGGCGAAGGCGCCCGCCTCGATCGCGGCGAAGAGGCCCACCTCCGCGACTCTCTCGAGTGTCTCTATCGCCTGGTCGAGGACCTCCCGGGCGCGCCGGACGATCCGGCCGTCCGGCCTGAACTCGATCTCCGCGCCGAGATCGGCGATGTTGTTCATCACGTACTTGGCGTTGCTGACCGCCAGGTGGCGATCCTGCATGAAGGGGGTGTGCAGCGCCTCGGTGAGCATGCCCAGCAGGTGAATCCCCTGGCCGGTGAGCTTGCTGGCGAAGTTGAACATGGTGTTGATCGCGTACCCGCGGAAGACGTCGCCGGTCATGTGTTTGGTCGGGGGCATGTACTTCAGGGGGCAGTCCGGGAACACCTCGCGGGAGAGCTGTGCGCCGGCCACTTCGAAGAGGAAGCCGTTCTCCATGTCCGGGTCCATCTCGAAGGCGTGGCCCAGGCCGATCAGGCGGTGCGGCAGGCCGGCGTCGAGCGCCAGGCGCTCGTTGATGAGCTGGCTGGCCAGGACCGTGCAGGCCTTCTCGTAGGCGTCGGCGGTGGTGAGGTAATTGTCCTCGCCGGTGTTGATGGTTACGTCCGCGAATGCGGTGATCATCCGCGAGAAGTGCTGGTCGACGAACGTGCGGTACATGTTTATGTCCCGGAAGAGCACGCCGTACATCGAGTCGTTGAGCATCATGTCCAGGCGTTCAAGCGCACCCATTGCCGAGATCTCGGGCATGCACAGCCCCGATGCGTAGTTGACCAGGCGCACGTAGCGGCCGGACCTTTCCCCGGCCTCGTCGAGCGCCTCGCGCATGATCCGGAAGTTCTCCTGCGTGGCGTAGGTCCCGCCAAACCCTTCCGTGGTCGCGCCGAAGGGCACGTAATCGAGCAGGCTCTGGGCCGTGCTGCGGATCACGGCGATCACGTCGGCGCCCTCCTCCGCGGCGGCCGAGGCCTGCCTGACGTCCTCGAAGACGTTGCCGGTGGCGACTATGAGATAAAGCAGCGGCGAGTTCTCGTTCTGCCTGCAGGCCTGGATCCGCTCGCGGCGCAGCGCGGCCTGCGCGTCGATGCGCGCTGCGGTCGCAGCGAGGACCTCGTCGGTTCGTGCGCGAAGCTCGCACTCGTCGGCCGGGGGGATCCTCGAGAGATCCAGGCCGCCGGCAACCCTGGCGCAGAGTTCCTGCGGCGAACAGCTCTCGGAAATCAGCGCGCTCAGCCAGTGCCGGGCGACGCCCCCGGCAAGCCGTGCCTTGAGCTGCTCGACGGCGAGGTTCGGAATCGGGACATCCTCGGCGTCGGTGCCATCGGCACCGAGCAGTCGCAACGTGGCGCGCTCGATGGTCGTCGTGGTGTAACGCGCGACGTGCTCGCGGATCGGCCCGGCGATCTCGGCTGCGAGATCCCGGGCGCGCGCCACCTTGCCAGCATCCAGACCCAGCTTGCCGCGCATTTCAGGCCCTCCGGGAGATCTCCGTGTCGCACAGGCTCAGTGCGCGCAGCGAGGCCCGGACCTCTCTTTCCACAGACGTCGCGGATGCTCGCAGATTGGAGCTGTGCCGCGGCGGCGGTCCGTTCCTCCAGGACAGAGCGTTGCCACGATCAGGGGGGCAGTCATCGCCAGCCCGGGCAACACGTTTGTCGACTGCGTCCGGCTCATCCTGGTTCATTTTCTCCTGCGCCTTTCTTCTTCCCCCCTGGTTCAGTGGCGATCCCCTGCTTGCCGTTTCGATGGTGGCGCCTGATGCGCCGGAGCCCCTTGGGCTCGAGATGCACCTTCTTGCCGAGTTCGAGCAGCGCTACGCCGTCGAGCGGCGCGAACCCGTCTTCGCGGCAGAGCTCGCACCAGCAGTCGGAGTAGATGTTCTCCGGCTGGGTGTAGGCGGTGATCACCCCCTCGAAGTTGCGGAGGATCACCCGCTTGTCGCTCATGGAGAGCAGGTGATTGGGCATCAGCGGGATCTTGCCGCCGCCGCCCGGGGCGTCGACCACGAAGGTCGGCACCGCCAGTCCCGAGGTGTGGCCCTGGAGGTTCTCGACGATCTCCATGCCCTTGGCCACCGAAGTCCTGAAGTGCCCTATCCCCCGGGACATGTCGCACTGGTAGATGTAGTAGGGGCGCACGCGGATCATCAGCAGCTCCTGAACCAGCTTCTTCATGATCCGCGGGCAGTCGTTGACGTCGCGCAGCAGCACGCTCTGGTTGCCGACCGGGATGCCCGCGTCGGCCAGACGGGTGCAGGCCTCCCGGCTCCCGGCGGTGATCTCCTTGTAGTGGTTGAAATGGGTGTTGACCCACACCGGATGGTACCTGCGGAGCATCTTGACCAGGCCGGGCGTTATGCGCATGGGCATGACCACCGGAGCGCGCGTGCCGATGCGGATGATCTCGACGTGCGGGATGGCCCGGAGCGCCCGGACGATCTTCTCGAGGCGGGAGTCCGGGAGCGTCAGGGGGTCGCCGCCGGAGAGCAGCACGTCGCGCACTTCCCGGTGGCGCCTGATGTACTTCAGGCCCGCGGCGATGTGGCGGTCACCGACATGGCGGTCGGTGTCGCCGACCATGCGCCGCCGGGTGCAGTGCCGGCAGTACATCGAGCAGACGTGGGTGACCAGGAACAGCACCCGGTCGGGGTAGCGGTGGGTGATTGCCGGCACCGGTGAGTCGGCGTCTTCGGCCAGCGGGTCCTCTAGGTCGTCCTTCCCGTCGTGGATTTCCCTGATGGAAGGTACCGCCTGGAGCCGCACCGAGCACAGCCTGTAGGCGCGGTCCATCACCGCCGCGTAGTAGGGCGTGATCGCCATGCGGAAGCGCCGCAAGACCCTGTCGATCTCCGCCTGCTCCTCCCCGGGCAGCTCTATGACCTCTGCGAGCGTTCCCGGGTCGCGGATGGCGTTGCGCATCTGCCAGCGCCAGTCGCCCCACTGCTTGCGTGTCACCTTGCTGAAGAGCGGGATCCTGCGGTAGTCGACCCGTTCGTACTCGCGCATCGCCGCGTCCCCCTATTTGTAGAGCGACTCGTACAGCCGGCGCAGTTCATGCGACTCGCGGAGCACGTTGAGCGTGAGCTCCGCGTGCCCCCTGGTGTAGCCGTTGCCGATGATCATGTTGATGTCGCGGCCGCAGCCCTCGGCGCCGAGGGCTGCCTTCGTAAAGCTGGTGGCCATGCTGAAGAAGTAGACCGTGCCGCCGTCGCGGCAGCTCAGGATCGAGGCCATCTCGGTGTCGGGCACGTTGACGCAGTTGATGACCAGGTCCGCCATCTTCCCGCCGGTAAGGCGGCGGACCTCCCGGTAGCAGCCCAGGGCGTCGGTGGCGCCGGCCCTGACCACCTCGTGGCAGAGGCCGAGCTCCAGGAGCTTCTGGCACTTCTGCGGGTTGCGGCCGAAGCCGATCACCCTGCCCGCCCTCTTGGCGGCCTGGCAGGCGCAGAGCATGCCGCTCTTGCCGGTGGCCCCGAAGATCACCACGGTGTCGCCCTCGGAGACCAGCCGGGCCGTCTGCGCCGGGGCCCCGGCGACGTCGAGGGCCGCCAGCGCCAGCGCGGGCGGGAGATCGTCGGGCAGAGGCGAATAGATGCCGCTCTCGAAGAGGATCGCCCGTCCGTTTACCACCACCTGGTCGGTCTCGGTCCTGATCTCGCGGATCTCCTCGATGCTCAGGGGCGTAAGCGACAGCGACACCAGACTCACCAGCCTGTCGCCGGGTTTGAGATTGCGGTCGGCGAGCCGGTCGCCCACGGCGGCCACGGTACCCATGAACATCCCGCCGGAACCGGTGACCGGGTTCTGCATCTTGCCGCGGTCGGCGACGATCCCGAGGATTGCCGCCTCGATCCTCCCGGCGTCGCCGCCGGCCGACTCGCTGACCTGGGCGAAGCTGGCCGAGTCGATATTGAGGGTGTCCACCTCCAGCAGGATCTCGTTATCCCAGATGCGACTCATGTCGTTGTCGAGCGTCCTCGCCGGCTGGGGCAGCACGCCCCGCGGAGCGATCACCCGGTGACTGCCGAAGGGGTCCCCGCCCGGAAGCTGTCTCATCTTCGCTCTCCTCAGTCACCTCAGCCCGAAGAGCTCGCGCACCTCGTCGGGCGTGGCCAGGTTGCGTCCGGCTACGACGGACATCCTTGCGACGCGCTCGACCAGTTGCGCGTTGCTCTCGGCCGGCGCGCCCCTCTCGAACCAGACGTTGTCCTCGAACCCCACGCGGCAGTAGCCGCCGGTTTCGATGGCGCGGTTGTTGGCAGCCAACTCGCCGTGCCCGCCGATCCCGATCGCCGTCCAGTGCGCGCCCGGCGGCAGACGCCGCGCGAAGAAATCCAGGGTGGCGTCGTCGTAACGCACGCCGCCGGGGACGTTGAGAACCAGCCCGTAGTGGAGCGGCGGGGTGAGCAGCCCCTCCTCTACCAGCAGTGCGGCGGTGTCCACGTGCGAGAGGTCGAAGCACTCCAGCGTGGGGCGCACGCCCTTTTCCCGCATGATTGCCGCCCCACGGCGAACGTCGGGCAGGGCGTTGACGATGTACTCCTCGCCGAAGTTCACGGTACCGCAGTCCAGCGAGGCCATCTCGGGTTCGAGCTCCAGCACCGCGAGGCGCTCGTCGATGCTCATGCCCACCGCACCGCCGGTGGTCACCTCGATCACGATGTCGGTGGCAGCGCGGATCTTCTCGATTGTCGCGCGGAATGTCCCCGTGTCGCAGGTGGGGTTACCCTGCGGGTCGCGGGCGTGGAGGTGCAGGATCGCCGCGCCGGCCTCGCGCGCCTCGGCGGCGGCCGAGGCGATTTCCGCGGGCGTCACGGGCAGGTTAGGGTTCTGACGGCGGGTGGTTTCCGCCCCGGTGACCGCGCAGGTTATGACCATCTTCCGCATGCGAGTGCCCTCAGGTCTTCGGCGCGTCGAACGCGTCCAGGCCGCCCAGGAAGCGGCCGAAGCGGTTCCACACCGGCTTGCCGACCTCCTTGAGGATGCGTTCGACGTAGATCTCGTGGTTGACCAGGTCAACGGCGTTGATCACCAGCCCCTTGTTCAGCGAGTAGACCCCCTCGACTTCCCCGCGGGAGAAGATCGAGCCGGTGATGCACCTGGCGCGGTCGGCCACCAGCGTGAACTGCCGGCCCATCAGGGGCACGGCCTCGGTCTTGGAGCGGCTGTGCCCCACCGCGCCGGCCCCCGCTTTCTGGAGGCCGCGGAGCCCCGGGTGTGATCCGTAGAGGATCAGCGCCAGGCGCACCCCTCGCCCGAGCGCCCCGCACAATTCGTCCAGCAGGGCCTCGAACTCCGGGGCCCACAGTGCGACGTGCAGTGTCTCTCCGGCCGTTTCGGCAAGTTGGCGCCCCCGGGACACGAGTTCCTGCTCGGAGGCAACCCGCCAGATGACCTCCGCGGTGGCCGAGCCGTCGCCGACGCGCCCCAGGGCGCTGCGCGCGGTGGCCACCGCCGAGCACGTGTCCTTCTCGATGTCCTCGAGCACCTCGTTGAAGTCGATGGGAGCGAAGAGCCTGCCCGCCGGCCCGGGACCCGAAGGCGTGCCCTCGACCCGGACCACCGCGCGCCTCGCCGCCAGGCGCTCGAGGGCCTCGTAGACCTTGGCCCTGGGGATGCCGCTGGCCCGTGAGATCTGGTAGCCGTTGGCGGGGCTGGACTCCAGCAGGGAGCAGTAGGCCCGGGCCTCGTAGTCGCCGAAGCCGCAGTTCCTGAGTGCCTCGAAAGCCTGGCGCCGGACGGGTGTTGACATTAGTAACTCCTCTAGTAGTTACTATACAGCAAGCCAGGCACAAGGCAAGGGGCAAATCCGGGAGGATTCAGAGGGTGAGCTGCAGGCTGCGGTCAGTCGTCGTTCTTGTGGCCGGTGGCCTCGTCGACGGTCTTCGATATGCGGAACTGGCGGTCGAGGCCGGTGAGGGCCATGACCCTCTCGATGTGCGCGTTGCTGTTGACCAGTTGCATGTGGCACTTGGACTTCCGGGCGTCGTCGTCGATCCAGACCAGCGTGCCGATCCCGCAACTGGACATGGTGTCGAGGTTGCTGATATCCACGATCAGCTTCCGGGCGCCCTTCTGGATTTCATCGACCGCGGCGGCGCGGAAGACCTCGCAGGCGTCGGTGGTCAGCCGGCCCCTGAGGGTCAGCACACGGCAATCGCGAACGTTCGCGGGAACGATCTTGAGGTCCGGAGTCCCGGCCTCGTCCTTGTCAACCATGCGCGCATGATAACCGGTGCCGAGGAGAGCTGCAACAGCAGCCACTGTCTCCACCAGCTGCCTTGTCCTCTTTCCGGGTTGCGCTAGACTATCGGGACATGAGCTCGGGCCAGGGCGTAACGGACGCTGACTTCGAGAGGGATATCTTCGGCTCCGAGCCGAAGATCCCCGAGAGCTTTGCGCACTACCGCATCAGCAACCTGATCGGCCGCGGCCGCAGCGCGGTGGTCTACGAGGCCGAGGACCGCCGAAGCGGTCGGGTGGTGGCGCTCAAGGTCCTGACCGGCGGGGCGCTGGAGTCGGCCGAGGAGCGCGAGCGCTTCCGCCGGGAGGCGGAGGGCGCCGCGCGGTTGGAACACCCGCACATCGTGCGCGCGCACGATTTCGGGGAGGACCAGGGGGTTCCCTTCTTCGCCATGGAACTGGTCTCCGGCGTGCCCCTGGACGTGGCCATCGAAGAGAATCTGGTGACTCCCGATCAGGGCGTGGTGCTCGTGGAGAAGGTCGCTCGAGCTCTGGAGCACGCTCACGAGCAGGGTGTAATCCACCGCGACCTGAAGCCGGCCAACATCGTCGTGGGTACCGACGGCCAGCCGCGGGTGACCGATTTCGGCCTGGCCAAGCACCGGGCGAGTTCCTCGGGAAGAGCCCCGGCTGCCCTGACCGAAATCGGTGTGCAGGTCGGCACGCCCTGCTACATGGCTCCCGAACAGGCCGCGGGGCGCAGCCGCGACGTGGACGCGCGCACCGACGTCTACGCTGCCGGGTGCCTCCTCTACGAACTGGTCGCCGGGCGGCGGCCCTTCGACGGCCGTAGCGCCGCCGAGATCGCCAGCAAGCAGATTCGGGAGCGCCCCCTGCCTCCCCGCAAGGTGCGGCCGGAGATCGACGCCGACCTGGAGGCGGTGATCCTCAAGTGCCTGGAGAAGGATCCGCGGAAGCGCTACGCCTCGGCCGGCGAGCTGGCCGAGGATCTGCGGCGCTGCCTGCAGGGCAGGCCGGTTTCCGCGCGCGCCGCGAGGCCCAGGCGCTCACCTGTCGGGCTGCGGTCCCTGGCTGCGGTCCTGGGAGCCCTGGCGGCCGTATCGGGAGTGACCGCAGCACTACAGGGATCCTGGCCGTTCGCGACCGCTGCTGCCGGGGTGTTGCTGGCCTGCGCGTTCTGCCTGGCCGCGGGCGTCTGCCGCAAGGGTTAGCGCGGCGTGCGCTGAAGCCTCAGAATGTGGGGGTGGCCGGTCCGGCGGCCGCCCATCCAGGTGATGCAGCACTTGTTCTTCGGGTCGTACTCGATGTGGGCGATTATCGGGCGGCGCGCGAACTTGACGTCGATGTGCTCCATGGGAAACCACGAGTTGCGCCGGGGGTCATAGACCCAGATCCTGAAACCCCTATCCGTGAGCCGCGGCATAACCATCAGGTCGTTTCCTGAATCGTAGCAGAGGCTGGCTAAGCCGTCAGAGCCGGCAGGGCTGAACGGCGCAGGAGAGACCGCCGGGTAGAGCTGCGTCCACTTCTTACCGGACGGATCGTAAGACCAGTTATCGCTGATCGTCGAGCCGCTGAAGAGGAAGAAGCGCTTGCGCCTGGAGTCGTATGTCAGCATGTCTACGGGGCGCATGCGGGGCGGGGGGCCGGTCGGGGATCCGGCCATCTCCTGCCACTCGTTCCCGCCCGACTTGATCGAGTACAGCCGGAAGCTCTTGTCCCGTTCCCCCGGAATGCACAGGACCACGCCCTCGCCGAAGGCCATCGCCGCGAAGTGCGCGGACATCGTGCCCTGCAGCGCGCTCCAAGTGTTGGTCTTCAGGTTGAAAGCCAGCGGTTTCGCCGATCCGCTCACCAGCAAGCGGTCACCCTCGGGGTCGTACTCGGCGTTCGGGTGGCGCAAGAGCTTCGGAGGTCCGTCCCCGGCGTTTCTCCTGGCCGGGTGGAGCTCGGACCACCTGCCGGTCTCGAGGTCGTAGGCCTGAACCTCCCAGTAGCTGTTCAGGGCCACCAGGCGGTTCCTGGTGGTGTCGAACGCCGTTGCCGTTTCGCCGCGCATGTGCTTGCGCCCCCTGGCCGGCTTCCACGCGAGCCTGCAGGGGGCCGGTTTCCCGGCGTTGGTCTTTACCGATTGCACCCAGGGCTTGTGCAGGGCGCCCACCACGCGGATGTTGTCGAAGTGCATCCGGCGGGAGGGTACCGAGTCGCCCATGCTCAGGAGATGCCCGCCCTGCACGTAGGGATGCGTGCCGATTTCCTTGTCTGCGATCAGCAGGCGGGCCGCTTTGCCATCGAAGGCCAGCTTCACCCGGTGGCGGGTCCCGGGCGCCATGAACGCCTGGATCCGCCGGGAACGGTTATTCTTGAGCAGATCGCAGGACATGTAACTGTACCTGTTTCCGATGAGCGCGCTGAAGCCACGCGGCGTGCGCGAGACGGCTGCGCACTGCGCCCAGAGATACAGACTCGCTCGGCCCTTTTCGACCTCCACTTCGAAATCCAGGGACTTGAGCGTTATGGGGGCCTTGAACTGGGGATAGCGGAGCCGCCTATGCTGCCAAGCGTTGGTGTTCAGCAGGGTCTTGCGGCCGCCGATCGTGCCGGCCCCAACGTTGTGCCAGTCCTTGAGTTGCCCGGTGTCCTCGAAGTCGTATTCCAGTTCGATCTCCATGGTGCGGTGGTCGAAACTCTTGACCTTTCCGGCGAAGAACTTGCGCATGCACCGGGCCAGGCCTTCGGGGCTGTTCTCGATCCGTTTCTCTGCCAGGGTGCGAAGCCTGTCGAACTCGGCCTTCCTGTCCCTGGCGAAGGCGGTCCGGCCGTGCGTGTCTTCGAATTTCTCGAGCGCCGCGAGCATCGCCTTGGCGGCCTCAAGTGACGTGTACTTGGGACGGGCCCCGGGCAGTACGTTCGATTTCCAGGCCTCCTTGGCGGCGGCCTCCACCGCCCCGAGCTTGAGGACGTCCATCTTCAGGCGGTAGCGGCCCACCAGGGAGTGCTTCCCGGCGGCCTTGAGGGCCTTCTCCGCTTCCGCGAAGCGCCTGGCGTGCATGGCGACTATCGCCGCGGCAACCTGCCCGTCGGGCGAGCCCGGCTTGACCGGCGGTACCAGCCGGTCCATCTCGCCGGGGGCCAGTTCGCTGAATTTGACCTTGAGGCCCACCACGCTCCTGGCACCGGCGAAGCGCTGTTCGTACTCCACGCTCAGGGCGTCGGGGTACACCCTGGTTATCGTGCACTTGCGGTAGCGCTGCGTCCGGGTGCGCAGGTCGGTCTCGGTGCCCACCAGCTTCCTGATCGCCGCTTCGCGTGCGGCCTCGAGGGCTACGGCCTTGGCGAACACCTTCTCGGCGACGGCCAGGTCCTTCTCGACGAACTTGAGATGCTCCGCGGAAAGCTTCTTCCGGCCGGCTTCGAGGTGCTTGAGCGCGCCGGCCCGCTTGCCCTTGGCCACCAGTTCGTCGGCCCAGTCCAGCAGCGCCTCGAGTTCCCTGCGCGCCGCGGCCTCGGCGCGCTTCAGGGCGAGAGCGGCGACGTCTTGCTTCTCCCCTTCGAGGCGGGCGCGCAGCTTCTCGATGCGACCCTTCCAGGGCGCGAACTTGACCGGCTCGAGCTTCTCCAGCGCGGTGAGCCCCCCGGCGGGGTCGCCCTCCTTCGAGAGCCTCTCGGCCTCCTCCAGTACCGGCTTGATCCGCGAGCGCGCCAGGGCCTGGATGCGCTTGCGTTCCCTGGCGACCTTGGGGGTGAGCAGCACAGTCAGCTTGCCGGCCGGTGCCCGCATGACGCTCAAGGCCGCGTCGAAGTCGCCGCCGGCGACCAGCGGCCTGGCCTTCCCGACCAGCTCGGCCAGCGCCTTCTCGACGGCAGCCGACCGGGCGGTCTTCACCTCCTTGACCGCGTCGGCGGCCTTCATGGCCGTCAGCGATCCCCTGCAGGACTTGATCACGGTGTTGAACTTGGCTATCGCGTCGTTGTAGCTCTCGGGGTTCTTCTTCCAGAATCCCTGTGCGTACTCGAGCATCTCCTCGGCGGCCCTCTCCGGCTCGGTGATGGCCTTGTTCGCAAGGGCACGCAGCTTCTCGATCTCGGTCTTCTTGCCCGCAGCGAATTCCGTCTTGCCGTGGCTCCCCGAGAAGTGGACCAGTGCCGCAAGCAGTCCGCGCGCGTCTTCGGGCGTCAGCTTGTTCATGACCAGGGGGCGGACGTCGCGCTCCCAAGACTTGCCTGCCGCTGCCTCGGCGTCCACCGTCGCCCCCCTCCGCGGGGGCGGCTCCTCGTCTCCGCCGACAGTGAGCAGCACGTAGAGACCGATGGCCACGACCAGCAGCACGGCAGCGCCGATGGCGTAGGCCAGTTTCGACGGGCCCTCGCGCAGGGCGCCCTCGGGGATCGCCTCGGTAATCGACGTCTGGTCGGCCGCCTTGAGCCTGGTGGTGCGATAGCGGCGCTGGCGGCTGCGGCCGGGGCCCGGCTTGACCGGCATCGATCCCCGGATGGCCACCGAGCTGCGGCCTTTGCCCAGCGAAGCGAACTGCGGCGGGCGGCCGGCGGCCACCGACTTGAGATCGGCGACCAGGTCCTCGGGCTTCTGGTACCGGTCCTCTGGGTCCTTGGCCATCATCTTGGTGATGACCCGCGCGCAGCCGTCGGAAACGCTGTCGTTGACGTCCTGGGGCCAGGGCAACTGCTCGTTGAGATGCTTGGTCATCACCACCGCGGCGGTGGGCCCCTGGTAGGGGGTCTGGCCGGTGACCAGGTGATAAAGCGTGGCGCCCAGCGAGTAGATGTCTCCGCGGATGTCCGTGTCGGTCTTGCCGCGGGCCTGCTCGGGCGAGATGTAGTGCGGCGTGCCCATGGCCACGCCGGTCTGGGTCAGGCTGCTGTCCTCGGCGGTCTGCTTGGCAAGGCCGAAGTCGCACAGCTTGGCCACGCCGTCGGAGGTGACCATGATGTTATCCGGCTTGATGTCGCGGTGGATGATCTTCTGCTCGTTGGCGAAAACCAGCGCATCAGCAATCTGCCGGACGTAGCCGACCGCGGTCTTCTCGTCCATGGCCTCATCTTCGGGCAGCATATCAACGAGGTTGCGGCCTTCCACGTATTCCATTACCAGGTAGTGGAAACCTGCTGATTCACCGACGTCCATGGCCTGGACTATGTTCTGGTGGTTGAGCCGGCCGGCAACGCGCGCCTCGCGTCTGAAGCGGTCTATGAATCTGCTCTTCTCCGACAGCTTCTTGCGCAGGATCTTCAGCGCCACCAGCCGGTCCATCGAAACCTGGCGGGCCAGGTACGTCGCGCCCATCCCGCCTTCGCCCAGCTTGCGGATGAGCTCGAACCCGGGGATCTGCTGGCGCGGCGCCTTCTTGCCGCCCTGGGCACCCAGCAGACTCTCGAGCTGTTCGCGAGTGAGGAACTCGATCTCTACGAGAACCTCGCCCAGCGGCAGGCGCGAGCCGGCCGCGCGACGCACCGAGAACTCCTGCAGGGCCTCGCGCAACTGCTCCGGCGTGATCATGCCCTTCTGGACGGCAAGCTCGCCGAGCTGCTTCTGGCTGGCTTCTGGCATCTTGTCCCCGTCAGGCGCCCTGGCGGCTGGTCTCCAGGGCGCGGAGCGGCTATCACCCACTATCTACATCGTACTTGCGCCCTTCGCAAGTGTCAACAAGAAGCCCTTTAGGGCGGCGCACCTTGCGGCGCCGCAAGGTGCCGGACCTACCAGGGCGGCTTCCGGAGCTTTCCCGGTCGGGGCCGATGGCCGCCGGGGCCCGGCCTGTCTTCCCGGGGTCGCGGGAAGTGCTTCTCGGGGTTGACTTGAGGGTCCTCGCCACCGGCCTCGATCGTCCGCTGGAACCACGGCCGGTCGAAACGCGCGCGGACGCGGAGCTTCTCGAAGACCACCTGGGTGCCCTTCCTGTCGAAGGAGTGCAGCAGCCCCAGCCAGATGCGCACCTGCTTGTCGGGTGTGCCTTCGACCTTGCCCAGCTTCTTGCCCGAGAGCGTCGCGGTCAGGGAGCGGTCCTTCCCGTAGTCCATCATCATCTCGCAGGTGGCCGAGCGGCGCAGCCTGGCCATCGGCATGTTGACGAGGTTCTTCCACTCGCCGGAGTTGCGCGAGAGGATCGCCTTCTGGTGGTCGCGGCCGCCGAAGCCCAGGAAGTCCATGCCCATCTGGACGTAGTCGCGATCGCTGCCCATCTGGATGTAGGCCTGCTTGCCGCGCCGTACGCCGCCGATCACCTGCACGTGGACCTGGTCCTCGAACAGGGCCTTGATCTGCAGGCGGCTGTCGGGCGTGCGCCGGTCGGCCGAGCCGACCAGCGCGCCCTTCTCGATCTTCCACTTGCCGCCGAGGACCGAGAAGTCCTCCAGCTGCTTCCTGTCCGAGAAGTCCCAGTGGATCTCCACTTCGAGATCGCGCTGATCGAAGCCGGTGACCTTGCCCTTGAAGAACTTCGTGACATTCTCGGGCACCTCGCCGTCGCCGGGACCGGGCTCTTCACCGCCAACGCCACCCGCCGCCCGCGCGACGCGCAGGATCTGCCTGGCCTCCTTCAGGTGCTCGGCGTGGAACCTGGTGGCGTCGTTCTCGCGGAGCCAGGCTTCCAGCTGGCCGACCAGCTCGGACGCCTGGCGCTTGGTGTAACTCTTGCGGACCTTGGGCAGGACCTCGTGCTCCCATTCCCAGCGCGCGCGGTCCTCGCCGGACCTCTTTCTGGCCTCTCCGAGCTTCTTACGGTAGTAGTCAAGGAATACGTGATTCCCGGCGTTCTTGAGCGGCTCCGGAGCGAAGCCCACGTCTCCGCTATGGATGGCCATTATGGCCATCGCCATCCACGCGTCGGAGTTCTGCGGTTCGCGGGGTTTGAGCAGCTTGTCGATCTCGCCCTCGGCGAGGTCGTCGAAGGCGATCTCGCGGCGGCTGGTCTTGACGTTGCCGCCGATGCGGTAGGTGCGTTCGAGCTCGAGAGTCCGGTGCTCCTCGTCGAACTTCTTGATACGGCAGTCGTAGGTCGTGCCCCGGCGGGTCTTGATCCTGACCTGCCTGTCAACCAGTCCGGCGACGGTCTTCTCGTGGTGTTCGTCAGAGAGGCGCAATTCCTTGAGGATGCTGGTGATCGCCGAGAGCTCCTTGCCGAAGTACTTCTTCGTCGCCGTCGAAAGCCCCTTCTTCCTGCGCTCAAGGATGTCGTTGGCGCGGTGGTGGTCGCCGCGGGCGAGTTCGGCGTCCATGGCCGCGAAGAGCGTTTCCCACTCCTTGCGTGCCTGGGCCTTTTCGCGTTTGGACTCAAGCGCCGCAGTGTCCTTCACCTCGCTTTCGAGGCGGGCCTCCAGCGCGGCAAGTCTGCCGGTGATCGGGGCGTAGCGCGCGCCGCGCAGGTCCTTGAGGCGCTTGAGCGCGGCCTTCGGCCGCCCGTCGCGACTCAGGCGCTCGGCGTCGGCCATGATCGGGGCAAGCCTGGCCTCGGCCTTCCGCACCAACTCCGCACGGATGGCGAGGATTTCCGCCTTCGCCACGTTGCGGGTCTTCTCTGGTGCGGCCTCGAGCAGGCCCACCGCCCCGTCGAAATCGCCGATGTCCGCCATCATCCGCGCCTGCTTCTGGAGGGGGGCGAGCAGAGCTGCGACCCGCTTCCCGCGGGCCTTGTCGATTTCGCGGATGGCGTCCTCGACCTTCATTCCCAGAACGCCGTCGGCCTTGCCGCGCAGCGACTCGAACTTTCGCCGGGCCTCGGCGTATTCCGCGGGATGCTCGCGCCACCACTTGCCGGCGTAGGCGAACATCTCCTCGGCCTCCTTCTTCCCGTCGGTCGCGCCGGGCGGCTTCACCGGGGCGACCGGCGGCTTGGCGTTGGTGTCGGTGCCGGCCCCGGTGCTCGACTCGCTTCGGCCGCGCGGGCCGCCCCCCTTCCGCCCGGTGACTACCAGCCAGGCGATGAAGGCCAGCACCAGGGCCGCGATCGCCACCGCGCCGCCGACCATCAGCTTGAGGTTGCCGGAGGCAGCCTGGGCGCCGCCGGGCAACCGGCCCAGGGGCATGGTGGGGTCGGTGCCCGCGGCGGGTTCGAAGCGAGTCTCGCGGTAGCGACGGGGCCGGGCGTCGGGCGGTTCGACCGTGATCGGGATCGTGCCCCGCGTGGCCACCGAGCTCTGGCCCGGCGCCAGCCCGTGCTCGCCGGGAGCCTCGCCGTCGATGGCGCGTTCGAGGGCGACGGCCAGCTCCCGCGGGGTCTGGTAGCGGTCGGCGGGGTTCTTGGCCATCATCCTGGCGATGACCTGCGAGGTGGCCATCGAGAGCTCCGGGTTGATGTCCTGCGGCCAGGGCAACTGCTCGGTGAGGTGCTTGGTCATGACGATCACCGCGCTGGAGCCGCTGAAAGGCGTCTGCCCGGTCACCAGGTGGTAGAGCGTGGCGCCCAGCGAGTAGATGTCGCTGCGGATGTCGACGCTGCGGTCACCGCGCGCCTGTTCCGGCGAGACGTAGTGCGGCGTGCCCATCGCCGTGCCGGTCTGCGTGAGCCTGGTGCCGTCACCGCCGTCCTGGCGCGCCAGGCCGAAGTCGCAGAGCTTGGCGACACGCTCGGAGGTGACCAGGATGTTGTCGGGCTTGATGTCGCGGTGGATGATCCCGTGCTGCTGCGCGAACTCCAGGGCGCGGGACATCTGGATGACCACGTGCAGCGCGAGCTCCTCGGACATGGGGCCGGACTCGGGCATCATGTCGCCGAGGTTGCGGCCCTCCACGTACTCCATTATCAGGTAGTGGAAGCCCGCGGCCTCGCCGACGTCGATGGCCTGCACGATGTTGACGTGATCGAGCCTGCCGGCCAGTTGCGCCTCGCGCCGGAACCGGGCCACGAACTGCTCGTCGCGCGAGAGGGATTTGCGCAGCACCTTGAGTGCCACCAGACGTTCCATGGATTCCTGGCGTGCCAGGTAGGTCGCGCCCATTCCGCCCTCGCCCAGCTTGCGGACCAGTTCGAATCCGGGGATGATCTGGCGCGGGGACTTCCTGCCGCCTTGGGCGCCGAGCAGCTGCTCGAGTTGCGGGCGCGTGAGGTACCCCATTTCCACCATGACCTCGCCGAGGGGCATGCGCGAACCGGCGACCTTGCGCCTCTTGAACTCGTCGACGGCCTCGCGCAGCTGGCCGGCATCGACCAAACCGCGATCCAGCGCGAGCTGACCCAACTGCCTGGTGGTGGTGTCCGGCATAGTCCCCCCCCGGAAGCCCTGGCTGCCAATTGACAATAGCCCGCCCAGCAGGATGTGTCAATCGAGGCGGGTTCGAGTCTTCCGGCTGCGTTGATGTGGGCCGTCTATACCCGGCGCCATTTGCCGCCGGCGGACAACGCACTAGAATCCTGGCAGGGTTCGGACCCGGGTCCGAACGTTCAGCGGGAGAAGGTGCCCCAGGTTCCCGAGACTCTGCTGCAGGAGGTCGAACGTGCACGAATTGCGCTACAGGCAGGTACACCTGGATTTCCACACTTCGCCGGAGATTCCCGGCATCGGCGCCGGGTTCGACCGGGCCGAGTGGCAGGAGGCCCTCAAGCGCGGGCGGGTCAACTCGATCACCTGTTTCGCGGTCTGCCACCACGGCTGGAGCTACAACGACACCCGGGTGGGCCGCCGTCACCCGCACCTGGAGTTCGACCTGCTGCGCGCGCAGTACGAGGCCTCCAAGGAGATCGACGTCAACGTTCCGATCTACATCAGCGCGGGTTTCAACGTCCGCGCGGCCGAGGAGCACCCCGAGTGGCGCGGCCTCACCCCCGGGGGAGAGCTGCTGGCGCCCAACAGCAGCCCGCTGCGGCCCGGCTTCACCGGGCTGTGTTTCAACAGCCCCTACCTCGACCACCTGCTGGACCTGATCCGCGAGGTGGTCGAGCAGTACCCGGACTGCGACGGTATCTTCCTGGATATAATCCGCCAGGCGCAGTGCTGCTGCGGCTACTGCATGCAGAGCATGTCCGAACTGGGCCTCGACCCGGAGAAGGAAGACGACCGCCTGGAGCTCTCCCGCCGCGTGCTGGAGCGCTACTACCGCACGACCACCGATGCCTGCCGCAGCGGCCGGGCGGACATGCCGGTCTTCCACAACAGCGGGCACATCCGCCGCGGCCGGCGGGACCTGCTGGAGCACTTCAGCCACCTGGAGATCGAGTCGCTGCCCACCGGCGGATGGGGCTACGACCACTTCCCGGTGTCGGCCCGCTACTGCGCGAACACGGGGCTGGACTTCCTGGGGATGACCGGGAAGTTCCACACGACGTGGGGCGAGTTCGGCGGCTACAAGCACCCCAACGCGCTGCGCTACGAGTGCGCGGCGATGATGGCCTTCGGGGCCAAGTGCAGCGTGGGCGACCAGCTGCACCCCTCGGGGCGCATGGACGAGAGCACCTACGCGATAATCGGCGAGGCCTACGCCGAGGTCGAGGCCCGCGAGCCCTGGTGCGCGGGCGCGCGCAACGTGGCCGACGTGGGAGTGCTCTCCAGCGAGGCGGTCAACCCCGATTCCGGACGCGAGAACCCCGCCGACTACGGGGCGGCCCGGGTGCTGCTGGAGAGCGGCGTGCTCTTCGACGTGATCGACGGGGAGATGTCCTTCGAGCCCTACCGCGTGCTGCTGCTGCCCGACGACGTGCGCCTCGACGGGCAGCTCCGGGACCGGCTCGAGAAATTCGTGGCCGGCGGCGGCCGGCTGCTGCTCTCGGGCCGGAGCGGCATGTGGCGCGACCGCGACGAGTTCGCGCTGGACATCGGCGCCGATCACGAAGGCACCAGCCCCTTTCAGCCCGACTACGTGCTGCCCCGCGAGTCGCTGTCCGCCGGTTTCCTGCGCCAGCCGCTGGTCATGTACGCTCCCTCCCAGCGGATCCGCGTCCGCGAAGGCGCCGAGTCGCTGGGGGAGGTCTACGACCCCTATTTCAACCGTGACTTCCGCCACTTCTGCAGCCACCAGCACGCCCCGGCGCGCCCGGAGAGCTCCGGGTTCGACTGCGGCGTGCTCAGCGGCGCGATCATGTACCTGGCCCACCCGCTCTTCGGGATGTACTGGGGTACCGGCGCGGTGGCCCACCGGCAGTACGCCCAGAAGGCCGTGCTCGGACTCCTGGGCGAGGACGTCCGGCTGCGCACCAGCATGCCCTCGACCGCCAGGGTCTCGCTGACCCGCCAGGAGGAGCTGAACCGCGAGGTGCTGCACCTGCTCTACGCCGCGACCGTCAGGCGCGGCGGCAAGCTGCGGCTGTCTGACGCGGGGCTGGTGCGCGACACCTACCCCCTGGAGGTGATCGAGGAGCTCACGCCCCTCGACGACGTGCGCATATCGCTGCGCCCCGCCGGCGAGGTCCGGCGCGTTACTCTCGAGCCCCGGGGCGAGGAGCTGCCTTTTGAGGTCGCCGCGGACGGGCGCCTAGAGCTGACCGTTGCGAGCTTCACCTGTCACCAGATGGTCGTCTTCCAGTACTGAGTGCGCTCTCGGGGGCAGGGGGCGGCCGGCAGGTCATTTGGGAGCGGCCTGCTGGAGCAGGAGGTCAGCCGTTCGACAGGGCTCACGGCCATCTGATGACAAGTCCGGCGGTCTGGCAGGAGATAGAGTCCCCTTGACCCCGAAGGGGTTAAGGCATAAGCTGTTCCCCGGTGGGGCTGTAGCTCAGTTGGATAGAGCTCTGGTTTTCTAAACCAGCGGTCGCAGGTTCGAGTCCTGCCAGCCCTGCCAGCGCCGCGAGCGAGCACCAACGGGGCGCGACAGTGAACAGGTTGAAGGAGACTGACTGGAATGGCTAGTCGTCGCGCCCTGGTTACCGGTGGTGCCGGATTCGTCGGCAGCCATCTCTGCGAGCACCTCGCGGAGAACGGCTGGGCGGTCACCGTGGTCGACGACCTCTCGACAGGGTCGCGCGAGAACCTCGTTTCACTTTCCGACAACCCCGACTTCCGCCTGGAGGTCGGTCGTGCCGGCGACCGCGATCTCGTCGAGCGCCTGGCCGACAGGGCCGACGTGATTTTCCACCTGGCCGCCGTGGTCGGCGTGCGCAAGGTGATGGAAGACACCGTCGAGACCATCGAGAAGAACCTGCACACGACCGAGGTGGTGCTCAAGGCCGCGGCGCGCAGGAAGGTCCCCTTCCTGATCACCTCCACCAGTGAGGTCTACGGATCGAATCGCAAGGAGGCCTTTCGAGAAGACGACGAGTCGGTGATCGGCAACAGCCGCCACCGCCGGTGGTGCTACGCGGCCGGCAAGCTGCTCGATGAGTTCCACGCCTACGCCTACCACCACTCGCACGGCCTGCCGGTGGTCATCACCCGCCTGTTCAACACGATTGGGCCCCGCCAGGTTGGCCACTACGGCATGGTCGTCCCGACGTTCGTCGGCCAGGCCCTGCGCGGCGAGGCGATTACGGTGCACGGCGACGGCTCGCAGCGCAGGTGTTTCGCATACGTGAAGGACACGGTGAAGTGCCTCGCGGCGCTCGTCGACAGCGAGCCTGCCCGCGGCGAGGTCTTCAACGTGGGATCGGACACCGAGATCACCATCATGGACCTCGCGAAGAAGGTCAAGGAGCTCACGGGTTCGGACTCCGAGATCGTCACCAGGAGCTACAGCGAGGTCTACGGAGAAGATTTCGTGGACATGGAGCGGCGCCTGCCGGACGTCTCCAAGCTCCGCGGCGCAATCGGCTTCGCACCGGAGACTCCGCTGGAGGAGATTCTCTGGGCGGTTATCGCGTCCGAGAGGAGCTAGAACCTCTCTGCCTCGCGCAGAGGCGCAGAGGCGCAGAGAATCCCCGGACCTTCTTTCTGGATGCAGGTTGGGCAGATTGTGATCGGGCTAAGGACAACGCCCACCCTGCTGCCTGGGCTCCACCGGTTTGCCCTTGTCGAGGAAGGTCTTCACGCTTCTGCCCAGCGTGCTCATGGCGCAGAGAGTTGCTTCGGTGGAGGCGCGTTCGCTGAAGTCCCATTCGGTGGCGTCGGCGCGCTTTTCCGTGTTCTTGTGCTCCTCGTCGATGACCGCGGTGAAGGGCACGATGCCCGTGCGGGTGTGAATCAGCAGGCCTTCTGCCGATGAGCGGACCTTCGCGGTATCTTTCCTGAGGAACCGGTTCCTGTAGTTCATCCGGTTGTTGATTCGGCAGACCAGGATCAGTTCGCACTGCAGGCGGGCGGCAGCTTCCCGGAGCTTGGGCACCGAGGCCGCAACGGGCAGAAGCAGGTCCGGGATCTGGGTGACGCCGGCAACCTTTTCAGACTTCTTGAGATCTCCGACCAGTGCGTCGAGATATGCCGCTTCCCTTCCCGCGCGTCTGACGAAGTAACCATTGTGCAGTTGAACGACAGCGACGTTGCAGTCGTCCGGCAGTTCGATGCGACCATTGAGAATACTGCGAATAGCCTCGTTGCTGACGATTTTCTGATCGGACTTGAAGAGCGATTCGCTCACTACCGGACGCTGGGCGTATCCTCGCTGGTCGGAAGGCGCATAGTTCATTCTCGCCGGAGTGCATCCGCTGATCGCAACGGCTGCTAGTGCGGCCAGAGTCATCCACTTCGCCATCTCAGGGCCTCCTGTTCTCAAGGGTTTGAGGTGTGCTTGGCTCGTTGCTCTGCTGGTTGTCCGGCTTTGCCAAAGACGGAAGGCGAGCGTGAGCTACTCGCTCACGGTCGTCTCGTACTTCACGCCCTCGGGCACCGGGACGGGCTGCTTGACGGTCACGCCGCTTGAGCCTTCCGTTCGGCGGGTGCTGTCGACCGCCAGGAAAGCCGTGTAGCGGCAGAGCAGGCCGTGCATCAGTGACGTCGAGGTGATCTCGCGGCGAAGAGCGTCAGAAGGACAGCTGATCTCGCGATTGTGGAGTTCCTTGAGCTTCCAGCGCGCCCACATCTTGCCGATGCCGGCGTGCAGGCTTCTCGCGGAGTCCAGGTCGGTCCTGAGCTCGCTGGAGATGCGCTTCGTGCCGGCGCGGCCGGAGATTTGGATCCTTTGCGTTCCGTTGCCCTTCAGCCGGCCGACGATCATCACCGGGCGGCCCACGAATATGTCGGGGAACTGCCTGGGATAGACGTCGGTGACTTCGAGATCGCCCCAGTCGATCCTGACGTCCGCCAGTGCCGGCCGCGCCGCGCGCCGGTAGAACTCGTCCACCGCGGGGCTGGCCGAGTCCTCGAGGTTCACGAACGCCGCCGCGCCGCTGCCAATCGCGGCCATGCGCTCGAGCAGGTAGCGGTTGACGGAGGTTCCCACGCCGAAACTGAAGATGCGCGCGCTGCCGCGTTTCTCCTTGATGGCCGCCAGTATGTCCCGTTCGTTGCCGATGTAGCCGTCGGTCATGAAGCTGACCACGCGCAGGCGCTTATCGTCGTGCGGGAAGTCCAGCGCCGCCCTGATGCCCTCGATCATCTGCGTGCCGCCGCAGCTGCTGAGGCTCTCGAGGTACCTCAGGCCCCTGCGAACGTTGCGGGGAGTGGCCGCGATCGGCCTGGGCCCCAGCGTGCTGGCATCGTTGGAGAAGCGGATGATCTGGAATGTGTCGTTGGCGTCCAGCGAGCGCAGGCAGCGGCGCATGGCTTCTTTGGCCTTTTTGATCGGCATGCCGTGCATGCTTCCCGAACAGTCCAGGACGAAGACCATCTCGCGGGGCACCCGCGGCAGGCTCTCGATACCGGCCGGCGGCTGGAGAACAAGTGCGAAGGTCTTCTCGCGTCCTTGGCCGTGAGTGAGCATCGCGGCCTTGAGCGTTCTGCCGGCCACGCGGTAGCGCAGCACGAAGTCCTTGTTGGGCAGGCGGTCGCCGGGGGCGAGGCTCACCGCCGCGCGGGTCCTCGCCGGGCGCTTTACGTTCACGACGTGTGTGTTGCTGTAGATGTTCTCGATCTCCACGCCCGCGTCGATCTCCACGTTGACGGCCACTTCGTGGGCGCTGCGTTCCTTTCCGGGCTTGAGGTACTCGACCTCTTTCGTCTGGCCGGACCTGCCGCGCTGCCCCCTGCCCACCGCGCCGACCCCGCCCTTGTAGCCAGGGGGGTTGTAGCGCGGGCCGACGACCATCGGGAACACAAACTCGTACTCGCCGTTCTCGTAGCGCAGCGGGTTGAAGTAGGTTATCTCGACGTCGATTCTCTTCGACGGCTCGATGTTGGCCACCTTCTGGGTGAAGATGTTGGGCCGCTCTTGGGTCAGCAACGAGGCGACGTATCCGCGTTTCTTCGCCTCCTCGAATATCTTCCGGGCCTCCTTGCGCTCGCGGATGATGCCGCGGATGCGGCGCCTGCCGACTACCATCACGAAATCGGTGACCGCCGCGTTCTGCGGCAGCGGGAAGACGTAGACGGCCTCGATCTTGCGATCGTATGGATTCCGGTACTGCTGCCTGACCTTCACTGTCGCCAGGAACGCGGAGATCTCTGCCCGCACGTCGGTGTGCGCCAGGGGCAGCGCGATCTCCTTCTCGCCCACCAGCGCGCGCATTTCGCCCTGCCCCGGGTAGTCGTGATCTGGAGCGGACAGGCGGGAGCCGGAGTTGTCGATGATCCAGAGCTCGTCGAAGGTGCCGACGCGGCGCCACGACTGCCGCTTCACGTTCCGGCCAAAGCCTTCGCCCTGGCCAGCCCACGCGCCGGCGGGGTATCGGGCCCCTCCACTTCCACTCCTGCCTGCCCTTCTTCCGACGTAGCCGCATCCCATTATGCCTAGGAGCGTCGAAACGATTAGCAGGCCGGCTGTTAAGCTGGACAGAAGCTTCTTCGTCGTCATTCTTCGAACCCCTTCCTGGTCTTCCTCATCCCCTCGAGTTCAGCCTTGGCATCGAGGCGCTTTCCTCCGGGCTTCGCGGCGGCTACAACCGTGACCTTGAGCTTCGGCGTGCCATGGCCTTCGGCCGTGAGGTGCAGTCGGGCGAGACGGTTCTTGCCCTTGGGCGCCCCCGCGTGATCGGTGGTGAATGCCGCGATGATAATCCTGCCCCTGGTCATTCCGGCGGGATCGTAGTGCGGCGCGTCTTTGAAGGCTTCCGGTTCGCCGCCCTCGAGGCTGATGATCTTGACCTGCTTGTGGTCGTAGGTGATCTCGAGCTGGTAGGCGACCAGCTGCTTGTTGCCGCTGTCCACGAAGACGTCGACCGGCATGAACGGGTCTGCGCTCTTCCCGTCGCGCGCAGGCTTGTCATCGCCGGTCCCCGCGGCAAGGAGAACGCTCGCAGTGATCGTGAGGAGCAGACGCATGTCGCTACCTCCCTTCGATCGAGACGGCGCGAGTCGCAACGGCCTCTACGTCGCCGCGGTTGACCTTGCCATCTCCGGTGATGTCCCATCTGGCTTCCAGCTTGCCGCCTTCGTTGATGCGCCGCGCGAGCAGGTACGCGTCGACGATGTCGACGCGGCCGCTGCGGTCGATGTCTCCTGCGAGCGGACTCTTGCCGCGCGAAAGCGCCAGCCAGGTGCCGGCGGCCAGGAGCAGCGCTGCGGCTGCGGCCCATACGGGCCAGAGGTGGCGGTGCCTTCTCCCGGCGGCGCGGCGGATCTCGGCGGCGCGTGAACGAATCACCGCACGCGCGGCGGCATCGGCCGCGGCCGGCACCGCGACGTCGGTGGCCTGCAGTTCGGAACGCAGGTCTTCGCCCAGGCTCGACTCGAGGCTCCGAATTCCGTTGTTCAGGTTCTCAGGGGCTGTCATTGCGATCTCCTCCAGTGGCTTCAGTCGCCACGGGTGCCGGAAGGTTCCGGGTTTGTTCGGTTTACCCGTCTTCGGGGGCGTCCAGGTGCTCGCGGAGGGTTGCCAAGCCCTTGTGCAGCCGTGACTTGACTGTGCCGAGTGGAATGTCGAGACGGCTCGCGATTTCGTCGAGTTTGAGGTCCTCGCCGAAGCGCAGGAGGACGATTTCGCGCTGGGCTTCCGGCAGGGCCGCGACGAGGTGGCCGAGATCGGGGCGCTCGGGAGCCCGAGGCGCAACGGGGTCGGGGACTTCTTCCATTGTGGCCAGGCGCCGGCGCCTGTCGCGCAGGCGGATGGCGATGTTGCGCACCGCCGGATAGAGGAAGGTCTTCAGCTGGCAGCGCAGCTCGAATCCGGGGAACTTGCCGAAGAAGTAGAAGAAGACTTCCTGAAGAACGTCGGCCGCGTCGTCGGCGTTGCCGGCGACTTTCAGCGCCTGCGAGTAGACCCAGTCGCGGTAGCGCTCGTAGAGCTGCTCGCAGGCGGACTCGTCGCCGCGGTTGGCGGATGCTATCAGTTCCTGATCGCCGCGAGTTGTCATCTTCTAACCACAGAGGCACACAGATACAGAGAAGCCCAGGGGATACTCATCCACAGATTACCTGGATCGCACAGATCATGACCGCGGTTGACGGTCGCCTGCAAGCCAGCGTTCGTTACCGCAGAGGAGGATCTAATCCGTATCATCTGTGGGATCTGTGGATTGATCGGTTCCTTCAGATGTCTTATCGCTTGCCGGCTCGTCTTCTTTCGATTCTTCCCTGCCGCTTCGCAGGGCCCCGAGGCCGGCGAGGAAGGCTCCGAGGATCAGGTATTCGAGGAAGTGCCGGAAGGGGCCGGGGCGGTCGAGGGGGTAGTCGCTGCCCACCCAGTTGGGCGGGTACAGCGTCGGTGAGGTCAGATCGTAGCGCCAGGTGATGCTCTTCATGGCGTGCGCCACGCCCATCCACGAGGGGCGCACGCCGGCCTCGATCAGGAAGCGCTGCGCGGTGCCTCTACTGCTGAGCTTCTTGATCGCCCGCAGGGTGTAGAGCGGCTGGAACTCGAAGAGGAGCAGCAGCGCGGCGGCCAGGCAGACGGCCAGCGTCGGCTTGCGCGTGAGGCGCGCCAGCGCCAGCGTGAGTCCCGCGCTGCAGAGCCCTGCACCCGCGATGACCACCAGCGCCAGGAACCACAGCGCCAGTCCCCCGCGGTCGAAGAAGAGTGCCAACAGCAGCGGTCCGGAGAGGCACACCGCGACCACCCACGCAGGTGGCTCGAGCACCGCTCCGAGTGCGCCGCGATAGCTGCGTTCGGCGGCGGCGCGAGCACCGAAGAGCGGCGCGAACGCGACGACCAGCGCCTGGGCCATCATGACGAACATCAGCGCCCGCCGCGCGCGGATGGGCGAGACGTCCTGGCCCATCGCGTAGAGCACGAACACCGCGACCATGACCAGGATCTCGATTCCCGCAGCGATCACGAGCTTGCGCCTGAGCGTCACAGGATCCTCCGCTCCAAAGCGGGCGTTCGCGGTCTGCAGGCGAGAAGGTTGCTGGTTCTTTCTTCCTTTCGCGCGGAGACGCGGAGACGCGGAGGACCCCCTGCCCGGAGTGATAAGGGCGTCGTCGACGTTGCAGGGGCTGGTCGCTTGCGCAACTGCGTTGCGACGCGCCCACCCCACTGCAACTCACCGGAAGCCTGACGGCTTCCTGAGCACGGCTGTGGCCGTGCTCTGCTCCTCCTCACTGGGGGCTGGGGCAGTTCAGAGCTTGAGAGGAGGCAGGAGCGCAGCATTAGCTGCGCTCGGGGCGCGCCGGCGCCCGGGAGGCTGCTGCAAGCTCGCCCGGCGGACAATTGTGTCCGCTGAGTGAGCAGAGGCAGCCCGCCTCCACTCGTTCCCAGATAACGGCAGTTCTCTGCGCCTCTGCGCCTCTGCGCGATGATGGGGTTGAATTGGGCAACAGGTCCCACGGCCCTAATTCCGGTCCCAGTTCTCGGGCTTGCGGCCGATGGGTATCCAGAGAATACGAACGCGCCTGCTGGTGCCGCGGCGTTCGTAGCCGAAGAGACCGCCGAGGATCCGGAAGCGCTTGTACTGCGCGGGGACTCCCCTCCTCCAGTAGTCGGCGAGCGGCGAGAGGCGCACGCGGCGCTCGATGTCCGAGCGGTAGTGTTCATACAGGTTGAAGAGCGCCTTCTCGCGCTTGGAACCGTCGGCGAAGCGCTCGTACCTGTACAGCGTGAAGAACGGCGCGTAGTGCCGGTCCCACACCTCGCGGTTGCGCCAGAACCACGGCTCAAGCACCGTGAAGAATACCTCGCCCTTTTCCGACCGCCTGTGTCGGAAGATCGGCCAGAGCAGAGTGTTGGACCGGCTCTTCAAGGTCCCCGGTTCCGGCGGGCGGATCTTGCGTCCGGCGGAGCGCAGGTCCTTGCCCTCGCGCTCGGCGTTCAGGAAGGCCATGCGCGGGTTGCGCGGCGGGGGGCGGCGCTCGGAGCGCAGGCCCTCGCCCTTGACCTCGATCCACTCGTCCTTGATGCGCTGGAAGATGATACACGAGCTGATCCTGGTGGTGCGCTCGCGGTTGCCCCGGGTCACCTCCCTTCGGAATATCTTCCAGCCGAAGGAACGGGAGGAGGTGTTCGGCGCGAATCTGTGCTCGTAGAGCGGGAATACCTTCAGCCCGCGGATGCCCTTGCCCGTAGTTCTGGAGAAGAACGGCCAGGGCGCGTGCCACTCCACGATGCCGACCTGCTTGTTGTGCTTGCGCGCGAAGAAGGGCCAGAGCACCGAGACGTAGCGGGTGTGCTTGTTGTCAGCCCGGGCGTAGAACGGCAGGAAGGCGAACACGGTGCTGGGCGCATCGGTGTCGAGCCCCGTCTTCCAGTAGTGGCCCAGGGGCCAGAGGAAGAAGACGCGCTTGAACTTGCCGTCCCGCTCGTTGGTCCCGTAGAAGGGCCAGAAGCGCCAGCCGCGCTGGTCGGGACCCTTCCAGTGTCCGAGGATCGGCCAGGGGTAGTTCCAGGAGTGGTAGTGCTTGTCCTTGGTCTCGACCCAGAGCGGCCAGAGCACGAAGCGGATATACCGCTTGCCGAACGCGCCCTTGATCATGCCGCCGGCCGGCCAGAGCGCGAAGTACTTGCCCTCTTCGGTGTCGTTCCCGTACCACACGAAGGGCAGGACCCAGAAGTCCTTGTCGTGCACGTCGCCGACCTTGGAGCGCTTGCGCTCCCAGACCACCGGCCAGATGCGCACGCGGTGCGCGTCGTCGTCTCGCTGCACCGTGATCAGCGGCCACAGCGCCCGGAACGTCCAGCGCGTCGAGCCGGGTCCCTCGTCCTCGTGGCTGAAGAACGGGCGGAAGACGAAGACGCGCTTGCCGGGTTTGATCTCCCCGGCGATGAAGGGGTGCAGAACGCGGTAGCTCAGTCGCCCGTCGGATGTTTCCGCCCACTCCCAGACCAGTCCCGCCCCCTCGCGGGGGACCAGATCGCGCTTCTCTTCTTTGGGGACGACGCGCTCGCGGCGGCCGGCGGAGCGGGGTTTGCAGCCTGCGGCTGCGAGGAAGAGGACGGCGGCAACAAGGCAGAGAACGCCATGGAGTCCGGGGCGGGTGGCACGCAAGCGGTCGTACTCGTACGCGTACTCGTACTCGAAGGAGGTGCCTGGTGTCCAATTTCGAGTACGCGTACGAATACGAGTACGCGTACGACGGGGGATGCTACGCATCCGTAAGCGGACCACTCGTGCGCCCCTCCATGAACTGGCGGACCGCGGGGTCGGTGGAGTTGCGCAGTTCGTCGGGAGTTCCCTCGGCCATGATCCTGCCGCCGAAGATCATCGCCGCGCGGTCGCATACCCGGAACACGGTGGCGATGTCGTGAGTGATGATGACGGAGGTATTGCCGGTCTTCTCGGCAGTTTCCTTTGCCAGGTCGACGATGGCGTTGGCCATGATGGGGTCGAGTCCGGCGGTGGGTTCGTCGTAGAGCACGACCTCGGGATCGCGCACCAGCGCGCGGGCCAGGCCCACGCGCTTGCGCATCCCGCCGGAGAGGCTGTCGGGCATGTAGTCCTCGAAGCCGGTGAGGTGCACCAGCGCGAGCTTCTCTTCGACGACCTTACGGACTTCCTTCCTGGACATTTTCGTGTGTTCGGTCAGCGGCAGGCCGACGTTGTCGGCGACGTTCAGACTGGCCAGCAGCGCCGCGCCCTGGAAGACCACGCCGAAACTGCTGCGGATCTCGGAGATCTGGCGGCGGTCGGCCCGGGCCACCGATTTGCCCTCGAAGAGCACGTCGCCGCCGTCGGGCAGCATCAATCCCACCATGTGCTTGATCAGGGTGCTCTTGCCCACGCCGGAAGGACCGACTATGGCCAGGATCTCGCCGCGCTCGACCGTCAGGGAGACGCCGTCGAGGACCTTGCGGTCCCCCAGCGTCTTGTGAACGTCGCGAATCTCGATGATCGGCGCCAAGAGCGTGCTATCCTCAACTGTGCCAAGCGGAAAGCCTAGCGTGCTGGCGTGCTGGAGTCAAGGATGCGGCCGGAGTCAGGGGGCCACCTCGACATCGTTACCGGGAACTGGACGGGCATCGAGTAGTGTTTCAGGGAATCTCAAGTCACGATATCGATCCCGTTCCCGACAAGGATATCGACGAGCCGCTAACGCGCTTCGGCCGCCAGCGCCCGCTTCTCCTCCTCCGAGTGCGCCTGCGGACCGTTGGGCTCGGCCCTTCCCTTGAGGATCGCGACGATGTGTCCGCGGACTTCCCTGCGGAAGATGGTCATGCTGTGCAGCTTGCCGGGAAAGACATAGTTCCGGGCGCCGGGCAGCAGCGCCGAGCAGCGCGGGCGCACGGTGCGATCACCGGCGATACGTATGGAGTGGTACTTCGTTCCCGCTGGGAACTCCCCGTCGTTGAGCTTCTCGAGGAACTTCGAACCGGGCTGCATGTCCCGGACCGAAGACGAGGTTCGCGCTCCGAACGAGCCCTTGGTTGTGCCGTGATGCGGCGTGCAGACCGTGACCAGGTTATCGGCCCTGCCGCCCATCTCCTCCAGATACCAGCGGCAGACCAACCCGCCCATCGAGAAGGCCACCAGGTCCAGGCGGTCGCCCTCTCCCAGCTTGAGCGCCCTCACGAACTCATCCAGTTCCCGCGCGTACTCGGGAATCGGCTTCATGATCCCGAGGTCCGAGAAGCTGCAGCCGGGGGTCTCGGCGCCCAGTTCCTTCTTGAGGCACTCCCCCGCACCCTTCATGATCAGCTTGCCGCTGGCGTAACCCGGGACCATCACGATGACGTGCCGGCGCGTATCGCGCTTCGCAATAGCGACGCCGCCCTTCTCGTCGCGGGGACGGCAGCCACCTGCGAGCAGGACCAGAAACGTCGCCGGGGCGAAGAGTCTTAGACTCAGTGCCTGCATGATCTGACTCCCGCTATTTCCCATCGCTGACTGTCATCTTCGGAAACGTTGACTTCAGTAGTCTGAGGTGCGGGCTCCTGGCGACGGCGACGGGGGTGATGATCCTTCTTTCGAGCGGGAGCGAGCCGCCGGCCAGGATGCGGATGAAGGTCTCGTGCGGCCGCCACTTGAGTTCGCCCAGCTTCTGCGGAGTTCCGAGTTCGAGCCTGGCGCCGCGCAGGAAGCCCTTGTAGACGAGTTCGGAGCAGTAGATCTTCCTGTCGCTGAGCTGGTACTGAAGGTCGTAGCTCCTGCCGAGAAACCTGCCGGCCTCCAGGGCGACCTTGCCGATCTGTTCCCGGGAGATCTTCCGGGGGCGGAAGTGCGCGTAGTAGCCCTTCCAGCCCTGGACGAACCACTGATCGAGATGAACGAACCGCACGGCCGGGCTCTTGGCCTCGAGCACGAAGGGCTTCCCGTCGCGATGGACGACCAGGCCGCAGTGGGTAAGCTGCGAACCGGTCACGTCGCGGATCATCCGGCAGAGCCGCGAGTCGAAGTGCTGGAAGAGCACGTCGCCCTCGCGAAACTCGCCGGGGGGCCGCTTGCGTGCGATGCCTTCCTTCGGGCCGCAGGCGACCATGAGCACGCCCAGCGCGAGTGCCGGGCCAAGGCTTGCGAACAGGACCTTTCTCTTCATCTCGCCCTCTCCTTTTCGTCGGGCTCAAGGTTCAAGGTTGAACGTTGAACGTTGAACTCCTCCCGCTTGGTTGCGATGCAGCTGAAGTAGTCGTGAGTCACCCGGCAGGTCCGCTGGCTGCACTCGGCGGAGAGCATTTGGATGAAGCGGGCGACGAGTTCCTCGCGCCGGGCGGGCTCGATGGCATCGTGGAACGCGGTGCCCGCTCCGGACCTGAGCAGGTGCTCCAGGGCCCTCTCCGCGTCTGGATACTCGAAGGTGATGGCGCCCTCCCGGATATGGCTCGCTTCCAGGCCGGCCTCCCGCAGTTGCGTGCGAACCTGGTCGGTGTCACGGGGAAAGTCGAAGTCGACGGCGCGTGTCAGGGCATCGGGCTCGGAGGCAACCAGTTCGGCGAAGATCGCGAGCTCTCTGCTCGGGGAATCGCGGCGGTGAACCACGAAGGCCAGGCGGCCGCCCGCCGCGAGTTCGCGCGCTGCGGCGCGGAAGAAGTCTGCGGGCGGGATGTAGCCCAGGACCCAGGTCGAGACCACCAGGTCGAAGGGCCCCCGCCCCCGGATTTCCTTCAGTGCGTCTCCGGCGAAGAAGCGTACGCCAGAGGTGCCGCGCAACCGCCTGCGGGCCTCCGCAAGCATGCCCTCGGAGATGTCGGCGGCGAGCACAGTGCCCTCTCTTCCCAGGCGCTCGGCGAGCAACCTGGTTGCACATCCGGTTCCGCAGCCGGCCTCGAACACGCTGGCTCCGTCGATATCCCCGAGCCGCGCAACGAGCTCCTCGATCGGTCTCTTCGCCTCCGAGAGCCAGAACTCGTCGTAGTCGCCATGGACCCGGTCGTAGGCCGCACGGAGTTCGGCCTCGCCGACCTTCCCGGTTGCGCTGCTACGCACCTCATGGAAGCGCGGTGCTTCGTGATCCTGCGCCAGGCACTTGCGGCATATCTCCTTGGAACGCTCGGGTGCGGCGGGCACTTCGTCAAGCCCGACCTCGGCGGAAAGGCGCGGGCCGACGCACCCGCAGCGCGGCTGTCGGAAGTGCTCCTCCATGCCTTGGAGAATCCCGGCGAGCCTGGCGTCGCGAAGGTTTCCGAAGCTCAACGGCACGAGATTGCAGGGACATACTTCGCCACCGCCGTCGATGTACACGTGCGTGAGTCCCGCACCGCAGCCGAAGGCGGCGGCGGACTCCAGATACGTGAGGCTCGACAGCACGGGGAGATCCGGCAGGCCGGCGATCTCGTGCTGGTAGTCGAGGATCATCTTCCGATCCGCTGCGTCAAGCGTCACCTCGGTGTGGCCGGCAAGGCGTCCCGTCGGGCTGGGCTCCAGAAGGTGAGCCTCGCGGGCTCCGAACTCCCTGGCGAGCTTCATGTAGGCCATGAAATTCTCGCGCTGCAGAAACTCGCGCGTGGCAACCCCTACGACGTAGGTGTAGAGCCCGGCCTGGCGGGCGAAGTCCAGCGCACGGCGGGCGGTCGTGAACGCGCCCGGCACGCCGCGCAGGCGGTCGTGCTCTGCGGCAACGTGCGAGTCGAGACTCACGCCCAGCGCGAAGACGCCGGCATCGGCCAGTGCGCTCGCCCTCTCGCGAGTAAGGCCTTGCCCCGTCGTTCCCACAACGAGGGATGTGCGCTCGTCGAAGCTTGCGGCAATCTCCTCGAGGTCGTCGCGGAGCAGCGGCTCGCCACCTGTGAGAGCCAGGACCGTGACCTTCATGGCGGCAAGCTGTGAGGCAATGTCCCGCATCAGCTCGAGCGCCAGGTCGGTCTGTGTCCTGCCCGCGTTGTAGCAGTGCCAGCAGCGGTAGCCGCAGCGATTGGTGATCGCCCAGGTTACCGAGTAGAGCCGACGATCCGGGCCGGATTCGCCGACCAGGCCGAAGTGTTCGGCCATGCGGTCGAACGCGGGGCCTGGGTATGGCGGGAAGTGGGTGTTGAGGACGTACCTGTCGCCGAAGCGCGCGAGCTTCTCGGCGGCGAGGTAGTCCCGGAAGAAGCCGGCGATCTTCGGGTGCATGCGGTTGAACGGCGACTGCGCCGCCATCCTGTTCAGGAACTCGGAGCCCGCGATCGTCGCGGGCCGGGTGGCGTCGTCCGGCGCGATCATGCCGTTGCTGCTGCTGTCGTCGCAATGCGGCTCGTGGGTCGGTTCATGGGCGATGACTGACTTTCTCTCTGTGAATGTCATTCATCATGTCTCCAAAAAAGGGGGGGAGCTTACCCACCGGGCAGCGAATCAAGGATGATCTGGCGGGCGGACGCCGCGATCTGGTCGAAGGTCTCGGCGTCCTCGCGGCGCCAGAAGAAGACCACGCCGGCGAGCATGCTCCAGAGCGCATTGACCGACTGCCTGACCTCGAAATCGGGCGCCCGGGGTGTGAACTTCCGGAAGACGGTCGCGGCGATGTCCTTGCAGATGTCCTCCTGGGCAACTAGGCGATCAAGCTGCTCCCTGTTCCAGATGGCATCACGTGGACCGCTTGACTCGCGCTGGAGAACGAAGAATATGATGTCGAAATACTCGGGGCTTCTGCGCGCGAAGTCTATGAAGGCGTCGAGCAGGGCTCCAGCCTGTTCGCGAGGCGTGCCCTCCATGTTTGCAGCAGTTCTAAGCGCCTTGATGAGAGGCGCATAGCCATCAACCAGGAGCTCGGTGTAGAGGGCGTCCTTGCTGGGAAAATAGAGGTACAGTGTGCCCGGAGCCAGCTCCGCTTCGGCCGCGATGTCGGGCATGGTGGTCTTGGAGAAGCCGTTCTCCCAGAACAGCTTGCGTGCCGAATCGAGAATCTGCCGGCGGCGCTCCTGCTTTTCTCTCTCCCGGCGTTCTTTGGTGCCCACGGGCGCGTCCTCCAAGAGCATGCCACTGAATGAATCGCATTCAGTATGATCAGAAAGCAGGAGTTGTCAAGGTCAAAGTCGGCAGATCTTCGGGCAGAAGCCCACTTGGGGGGGACGGCTGACACCGGAGTCAGGCCTCTGCATTGCCAGGTGCTTGCCAGGAGAGAACGGCGGCGTTAGGCTGTCTCTCTGCAGGGGAGATGGCCAATGCCTGAGCCGCATCAGCAGGAACAGACAACGCCGGAATCTGAATCCAGCACCTTCGTGGGCGAGGATGGACGGGTGCGGTCCGGTTGGCGCGTTGCCGGCTTTTTCTGCGCCTTCGCGCTCCTGCAGATCGCGGCCCAGATCGCATTCTTGGTTCCCCTCACGGTGGGACTGCTGGTAGGCGGCGGCGGGCGAGGTCGCCAGATCGCGGGGCACGTTGTGGAGGGTCCCGACGTTCATCTGGCCGCGGCCATAGTGACCCTGCCGCTGCTGATGCTCTTGGTGTGGTTCTTCCGGCGCTACCTCGACAAGCGCACTTTCCGGAGCCTGGGCTTCTGGTTTGACCCGGTTGCGCTGCGGGACCTGTTCGTCGGCCTGGCGATGGGTGCGGGGCTGATTCTGGTCGCTGCGGGCATAGTGCTCTGGAGCGGGCTCTACACCTGGGGAGTGCCGACCGCTGTGCCAATGCCGGTGTTGGTGACCGGCGAGGCGATCTTCATGGCGATCGGATTGCTGGCCGCCGCGCTCATAGAGGAGATCGTGTGCCGAGCCTACATGCAGCGAAACCTTACCGAGAGCATCGGCCCGGTGGGCTCGATCGCGATCGTCAGCACGGTGTTCGCACTGCTCCACGGGATGAATCCCGGCGTTACCGGACTGGCGTTGATCAACCTGTTTGTCGCCGGGGTGCTGCTGGGGCTGGTATACCACCGGTTCCGCTCGATATGGGCGGTGTGGACCATGCACTTCTCGTGGAATTTCACGATGGGCACGGTACTGGGGGTGCCGGTGAGCGGGATGAAGACGGCGCGGCTGTTCGAGATGACGCTGGTCGACCAGCGTCTGCTGCCGAATCCCGACTGGTGGGCGATAAGCGGCGGGCCGTTCGGTTTCGAGGGGGGACTGGCTTCCACGCTGGTGATGGTGGTGTCTATTGCCTTGCTCTGGCTCTGGAAGGGTCGGCCGTCCGGGCCGGTCGAGGTGCATCCGCAATACCTCTGGAAGCTGGAGCAGCGCCGGGTGGGCCGGGCGAGGGCTGCAGTTGCGCGGCAGGTCGTGTCGGGTCCGGAAGGGAGCCTTCGGAATCCGGGCCAATAGAACCACCCCGGAGCTGACCCCGGGGTGGAGTAATGCGACTGCGGGTTCCCGGCGCTAGACCGAGACGGGACTGCGCCCGCGCTGGCGGCGGCGCTTGAGGATCTTGCGACCCTTCTTGGTGCTGGCGCGCTTGCGGTAGCCGCTTTTCCTCTTTTTCTTGAGGGCGCTCTTGCGTGTCTTGACCTTCATGATGACCTATCTCCGGCGCCGTGAGGCGCTTCAGTTCCGATGGAGGCGGCACCCGGATTCGAACCGGGGAATGAGGATTTTGCAAACCCTTGCCTTACCACTTGGCTATGCCGCCACCCGTTCAAGAGGCGAATATAGCACGGTTCGCCAATCCGTCAAGCGAGTTTGGATTTGGGCGCGGGGGGAGGGGTCCAATGGCGCCGGAGAGGGGCCTGCACATGTGCGGTTGGGCGCCTCGGGGATAATTCCCCCGGAATCTCAGTTTGGCCCGCATCTTGCGAAACTGCACTTGACAGTTTTTGGGCCCGACATAAACTGGCCGGTCCGAGAGGGCTGCAGTAGCTCAGTTGGTAGAGCACGTCCTTGGTAAGGACGAGGTCCTGGGTTCAAATCCCAGCTGCAGCTCCATGTTTTGTTTGCCGACCCCGAGTGGGGAAGGGCGTTTCTTTTCGGAGAGGGTCGCGCTCAGAGCAATAGAGAGGCCCGGCGGACCCCCGACGAAGAAGTGGACAGCGTCCGCTAGTAAGAAGCAGAAGGAGAGGCTCCATGGCCAAGGAGAAGTTTCAGAGGACCAAGCCGCACGTCAACGTCGGTACCATCGGCCACATCGACCACGGGAAGACCACGCTGACGGCAGCGATTCTGGCGAACCTCGAGAAGGCCGGAAAGGCCAAGTCGAAGAGCTACGCTGACATCGCCAAGGGCGGGACCGTTCGCGACGCCACCAAGACCGTGACCATCGCTGTGGCTCACGTAGAGTACGAGTCCGAAAAGCGCCACTACGCTCACATCGACTGCCCGGGCCACGCCGACTACATCAAGAACATGATCACCGGCGCGGCGCAGATGGACGGAGCCATCCTGGTGGTCAGCGCGGCGGACTCGGTGATGCCCCAGACGCGCGAACACGTGCTGCTCGCCCGCCAGGTGAACGTGCCCGCGATCGTGGTCTTCCTCAACAAGTGTGACCTGGTCGACGACCCCGAACTGCTCGAACTGGTCGAGGTCGAGGTGCAGGACCTGCTCAACAACTACGACTTCCCGGGCGAGGAGACCCCGATCGTCCGCGGAAACGCCTTGGGCGCCATGCAGAACGCCAGCGGCAAGCCGGACGACGAGAACTGCAAGTGCATCTTCGATCTGATGGATGCGCTGGACAGCCACATTCCCGAGCCGCAGCGCGAGAGCGACAAGCCCTTCCTGATGCCGATAGAAGACGTCTTCAGCATCAAGGGGCGCGGAACGGTGGGGACCGGCCGTATCGAGCGCGGCGTGGTCAAGGTCGGCGAAGCCCTGGAGATCATCGGGCTGGGGCGCGACACCATGAAGACCACCTGCACCGGCGTCGAGATGTTCAACAAGGAACTCGACGAAGGCATGGCCGGCGACAACGTCGGAATCCTGGTGCGCGGCGTCGAGAAGGAGCAGCTCAAGCGCGGGCAGGTGCTGGCCAAGCCCGGCTCGGTAAACCCGCACACCAAGTTCGAGGGCGAGGTCTACATCCTCAACAAGGATGAGGGCGGCCGGCACACGCCGTTCTTCTCGGGATACCGCCCGCAGTTCTACTTCCGCACCACCGACGTGACCGGCAGCATGAACCTGCTGGGCGGCGCGGAGATGGTCATGCCCGGCGACAACGTCACCATCGGCGCCGAGCTGATCTACCCCATCGCCATGGAAGAGGGCCTGCGCTTCGCGATTCGTGAGGGCGGTCGCACGGTAGGCAGCGGAGTGGTTACCAAGATTACGGAGTAGGTTCAGTTCGTTTCGTTGGAGAACCGGGCAGGTAACTCCGATAGGACCCGGGTTCGAGGGAGAGTGTAGTGGCTAAGGAGATCGTCTCGCTGGAATGCACTGCGTGCAAGGGGCGCAACTACATGACTCTGCTCGAAACGCGGGGAGGAGGGAAACTCGAGCGCAAGAAGTACTGCAGGCGCTGCCAGAAGCACACGCCGCACAAGAGCCGGCGGAAGTAAGCCCGGGCTCCTGTCGCGGTTGTGGCGGCGCAGGGCAGTGTCCGCAAGGTCTTCACAGGCCCGTGGCTCAATTGGCAGAGCAGCTGATTCCAAATCAGCGGGTTGGGGGTTCGAGTCCTCCCGGGCCTGCCACTTCTTGACACTTTCAGAGTGAGATAGCATGAGTTTAGGACCTTACAAGTGGCCGCAAGGCCGGGTGATGCGCTACGTGGCTGCGGCGGTTTGCCTCAGCTACCTGAGCTTCGGCGTGTACCGCACCTACACCTGGTTGGGCGCCAAGAAGCTGCCCGTCGAGCTGGTCAAGTCGATGCCCGAGGGAGTCGCCAAGGTGGTCACGCCGGCCGTCCTGGGGTCGGTTGTGCTGCTGCTGGTCGGGGCCGTCGGCATCTACCTGCTGGCCTTCGTAAACGCCAGGGCTGCCGATTTCCTCATCTCCGTAGAGGCCGAGATGCGCAAGGTCTACTGGCCGAAGATCAAGCCCTGGTTCGCGTGGTCCAGCGAGCTGTGGGGCTCGACCTACGTGGTGATTATCGTTGTGGTCATCCTCAGCGTTTTCATCCGTGTCGTCGACATGTGCTTCACGCCGCTTTCCAGGTGGATATTCCACTAGACGACACCGGGGGGAGAAGATGGAAATGACCAAAGCCTGGTATGCGATCCGCGGTCAGTCCGAGCGCGAGGACGTTATCCGCGACAACCTCGAGGCCAAGATCCTCGCCGCCGGCCTGGAGGACAAGGTTACCAGAATCATGGTGCCGCGGGAGCACGTTTCGGAGATTCGCGGCGGCAAGAAGCGCATTACCCAGCGCAAGATGTATCCCGGTTACATCCTGGTGGAGGCGGAGCTCACCGACGAGGTGTGGTTCCTGATAACCGAGACCCCGGGAATCAGCGGCTTCGTGGGGAGTCGCACCAAGCCGGTGCCGCTGACCGACGACGAGATCAGCCGCATCCTGCGCGACATCGAGGACAAGAAGGAGCGGCCGCGGCCCAAGGTGGAGTTCGAGGTCGGTGACAGCGTGAAGGTCAAGAGCGGGCCCTTCGAGAACTACGACGGAGTGGTGGAGGAAGTCAACCCCACCAAGGGCGTGCTGCGCGTGTCGGTTTCGATCTTCGGGCGCTCGACGCCGGTTGAGCTGGACTACAGCCAGGTGGAGCGCCTCTAGACGGCCGAACGGAACGGGAAGACGAGATCATGGCTAAGAAGCAGGTCAAGGCACAGATCAAGCTGCAGATCCCCGGCGGGCAGGCCAATCCCGCACCGCCGGTGGGCCCCGCGCTGGGCGCGCAGGGAGTGAACATCGGCGAGTTCGTGAAGCAGTTCAACGACCGGACCAAGAAGGCGATGGGCGTGACGCTGCCCGTGGTCATCACCGTCTACGCCGACAACAGCTTCACCTTCATCACCAAGCAGCCCCCGGCGGCGGTGTTGATCAAACAGATCGCCGGGTTGGCCAAGGGGTCACCGGTCCCCAACAAGGAGAAGGTCGGCAAGATCTCCATGGCCCAGCTCAAGGAGATTGCCGAGAAGAAGCTGGAAGACCTGAACACTGCAGACGTGGAGTCGGCCATGCGGGTCCTGGCGGGAACCGCCCGGAGCATGGGTGTTGAAGTGGATGGTTTCGAAATCGGCGCCAAGCCGAAGTCCAAGGTGAGCTGACATGAGGCGCAGCAAACGATACCAGGAGGCGGTCAAGGAGCTTGACCTCGCCAGGAGCTACGAGATCGGCGAGGCCGTGCAGGTCCTCAAGGACTGCAGCAAGGTCAGGTTCAACGAGAGCTTCGAGCTCGCCGTGAAGTTGAACATCGACCCCAAGCAGGCGGACCAGATGGTGCGTGGTACCTTCTCGCTGCCCAACGGGACCGGGAAGAGCGTCAAGGTCATCGCCTTCGCAGACGGGCAGGCCGCCGAGGAAGCCAGCGCTGCCGGGGCCGCGGAGGTCGGTGGCGAGGAGCTGGCCAAGAAGATCGAGGACGGCTGGACAGACTTTGATGTGGCCGTGGCTCACCCGCAGATGATGCGCGTGGTCGGCAAACTGGGCCGCGTTCTCGGGCCGCAGGGCAAGATGCCCAGCCCCAAGAGCGGCACGGTGACTCCCGAGGTTGCCAAGGCCGTCAAGGAGTTCCAGGCAGGCAAGATAGAGTTCCGCAACGACCAGTACGGCAACATTCACGTGCTGGTCGGGAAGGCCAGCTTCGAAGAGGGCCAGTTGGTCGAGAACATAAGGGCCATGATCGACCATTTGATCTCGGTGCGGCCCCAGGCGGTCAAAGGCAACTACATGGCCAAGGCAGTGCTGACCACCACCATGGGCCCCGGTCTGAGGCTGGCGGTTTAGGCGGCGAGATCGGGACGAAGGAGAAGCTGCAATGCCCAGTCGGCTGAAGGAACTGATTCACGAGGAGATGACCTCCCGCTACCGGGAAGTCGAGAGCATGATCTTTGTAGGGTACCGCGGGCTCAACGGCAGCGAGGTCGCCGATTTCCGCGCGGAGCTGCTGAAGGACGGCGTGCACCTGAACGTGGTGCGCAACCGCATCACAGTGCGGGCCTTTGCTGACCTCGGCAAGCCCGAGGCGGTCAAGGACCTCTTCGACGGCCCCACCGCGATCATGGACGGGGAGGACCCCGTGGCCATGGCCAAGGCGGCGGTGGCCTTTGCCGGCCGCAACAAGCTGCTGGAGGTCAAGGGCGGCCTGGTCGAGGGTGAGGTGATGGGCGCCGCAGAGGTCATCGCGCTGAGCAAGATGCCCTCGCGCCTGGAGATGCTCGGAATCATCGCAGGCACGGCGTGCGGCGTTGGCGGCCGCGTGGCCGGTGCACTGCTCGGATCGGGCGGCCGGGTGGCCGGCGCGATCAAGACCAAGGGCGACGACGAAAGTGGAGACGCCTCGGGGAGTCCCGAACCGCAGGCGGCTTAGAACGAATAGGACCGGGACTTCCCGACAGAGGGGAACAGCGAAGGAGAACTGGAAATGACGGAAGAGGCTCAGGCAAAGGAATTCGCCGCGGAGATCAAGGAGCTCGGCGACAAGATCGTCGGACTGACCTTGCTCCAGGCCAGGGACCTGGCGGACTACCTCAAGGACGTCCACGGCATCGAGCCGGCCAGCGGTGGCGGTGCCATGATCGTCCAGCAGGGCGGACCGGTAGAGGCTGCCGAGGAGAAGACCGAATTCGACGTGGTCCTGGCGGAAGTCGGGCCCAAGAAGATCCAGGTCATCAAGACGGTCCGCGAGATCACCAGCTTGGGGCTGAAGGAAGCCAAGGCTCTTGTGGACGGCGCGCCCAAGCCGGTGAAGGAAGGCGTGTCCAAGGAAGACGCCGACGAGATCAAGAAGAAGCTGGAGGCCGAAGGCGCCAAGGTTGAGGTCAAGTAGACCGTTTGACTCTGATACCGGCGACGGCACCGCTTGCCGGGGTTACCGCGATGCGGGCCCCGGCGGGTGGTGTTAGGATTTTGGCTACGATGGCGGCTTAGCCCCCAGGGGGCAGAGGCGGAGCATGCAGAAAAGGCATTACGGTAGGTGCCGTAAGGAATTGCCCATACCCGACCTGACGGAGACCCAGCGCAAGTTTTACGCTGATTTCCTGCAGGCCGAGTCGCTCCCCGATGAGCGCGGCGACAAGGGTCTGGAAGCCATCTTCCGGGAGAGCTTCCCGATCACCAGCTACGACGGGTCCATGAGCCTGGATTACGTCCACTACGAGATCGGTGACCCCCGGCACACGCCCGACGAATGCCGGGCGCTGGGCCTGAGCTACGCGTCGCCGCTCAAGATCCGGCTGCGGCTCAACCACAAGGAGTCCATCGAGGAGGACGTCTACCTGGGACAGATCCCGCTGATGCTCGGCGGGGGCGAGTTCGTGGTCAACGGCTCCGAGCGCGTGATCGTCACCCAGATACAGAAGTCCCCCGGGGTGGATTTCTCCGAAACCATCCACTCCAGCGGCAAGCGCCTGCACTCCTGCCGGATAATCCCGGAGCGCGGCAGCTGGATCCAGGCCGAGGTGACCAGCAAGGAAGTGTTGACGGTTCGCATCGACCGCTCCAGCCGGATCCCGATCACCTGCCTGCTGCGCGCGCTGGATCGCAAGTTCTCGACCGACGCCGACATCCTCGGAGCGCTATACCCCATCGAGCGCATCGACCTGACCAGTCGCGGCTACCGCGACAAGCTCAAGGGCACGTTCCTGTGCACCGACGTGATCGAGCCCAGCACCGGCGAGGTCCTCGCCGAGAGTCGCTCGCGCGTTACCGAGGAGTTGGTCGGGCGTCTGGTGGAGGCTGAGGTGGCCTTCCTCGACGTGGTTCGGCCGGGCCGCGACGAGCTGCTGATGACCACCATGGCCCAGGACGAGAGCCACAACCACGAAGAAGCCGTGCTGCGCATCTACATGCGCCTGCGGCCCGGCACCCCGCCCAACACCGACCGGGCGGTCAATCTCATCAACGACCTCTTCTTCAACGAGAAGCGCTTCAACTTCGGGCGCATCGGGCGCTTTCGCCTGAACCGCAAGTTCGAGACCGATATCCCCGAGACCCACCTGACGCTGACCGGCGACGACGTGCTGCACATCCTGCGCTACATCATGCTGCTGCGTGTGGGCAAGGGCGAACTCGACGACGTCGACCACCTCGAGAACCGGCGCATCCGGACCATCAGCGACCTGGTCTCCGACGAGTTCCGTCGCGGGATGATCAAGTTGCGTCGCGCGGTTCGCGAGCGCATGAGCCTCAAGGATGCCGACGACCTCACCCCGCGCACCCTGGTCAACAGCCAGGCGGTGGCCGCCTCGGTGGAGTACTTCTTCGCGCGTGGCGAACTCAGCCAGGTGGTGGACCAGGCCAATCCCCTCAGCCAGCTGACCCACGAGCGCCGGCTGAGTGCGCTGGGCCCGGGCGGCCTCAACCGCAAGCGCGCCGGATTCGAAGTCCGCGACGTGCACCCCTCGCACTACGGGCGGATCTGCCCGATCGAAACCCCGGAAGGCGGCAACATCGGCCTGATAGTTTCGATGGGCGTCTATGCCTCGGTCAACGAGTACGGTTTCCTGGTGACTCCGTACTTCAAGGTCAAGAACGGCAAGATCGTCGACGAGGTCATGCACCTGCGCGCCGACGAGGAGGCCAAGTACCGCATCGTCCAGGCCAACGTGCCCCACGACGACAAGGGACAGATCACCGTCGAGCGCGCGCTGGTGCGCTTCCAGGAGGACTTCGTCCTCGCCGAAGCCAAGGACATCGATCTCATCGACGTCAGCCCCAAGCAGATGGTGGGGGTGGCTGCGAGCCTGATCCCCTTCCTGGAGCACGACGACGCCAACCGCGCGCTGATGGGTTCGAACATGCAGCGCCAGGCGGTGCCGCTGCTGCGCAACCAGGTGCCGCTGGTAGGTACCGGGATGGAGCCGGCGATCGCCGCGAACTCAGGCATGATGGTGGTTGCCGCGGAAGACGGCACCGTCGAGTACGTCGACTCGCTGCGCATAACCGTATCGGGCCGCGACTACCCGTTGCGCAAGTACTTCGGACTCAACGATCGCACATGCCTGAACCAGAAGCCGATCGTCAAGCCCGGTGACCAGGTCACCCGGGGCCAGGTGATGACCGAGGGAGCCGCCACCCGCGAGGGAGAGCTGGCGCTGGGCAACAACGTTCTGGTGGCCTTCATGCCCTGGGAGGGGTACAACTTCGAGGACGCCATCGTCGTCAGCGAGAAGCTGCTCAAGGATGATGCCTACACCTCGATCCACATCATGGAGTTCGCCACCGAGGTGCGCGAGACCAAGCTGGGTCGGGAGGAGGTCACCCGGGACATCCCCAATGTGCCCGAGAGCCAGCTGCGCAACCTCGACGCCGAGGGCCTCATCCGCGTGGGTACGCGAGTGAAACCCGGAGACATCCTGGTCGGCAAGGTCGCGCCGAAGTCCAAGAGCGAGCTGTCCAGCGAGGAGAAGCTGCTGCACGCCATTTTCGGGCGCGCCGGCGAGGACATCAAGAACGACAGCCTGGAGGTCAAGCCCGGCTGCGAGGGCTATGTCATCGACGTGCAGCGCTACATGCGCCGGAGCCCCGCCAGCGAGGACCGCGAACTCAAGCGCGAAGCCAAGCGCCTGGAGACCGACTACAACGAGCGTATCCTGGCGGCTATCGGCGAGAAGTACAAGGCTCTGACCGACCTGGTCGGGGGGCGCCTGACCAACGTCGAGACCCGCCGGAACATGGCTCCGCCGGCCAACGCGGACCTCGACACCGCGCTGGAGATTGACTCCGCGCTGAACCTCAACAAGCTGGACGTGCATCCCGCTACGCGGCGCAAGGCCAAGCTCAGGGCCGCCGAGTTCGATCGCGAGCGACGACTGCTCGAAATAGAGAAGGATCGAGTGGTCGGGAAACTCAAGCGTGGCGACGAGTTGCCCACCGGCGTGCTCGAGCTGGTCAAGGTTTCGGTGGCCATGAAGCGCAAGCTGATGGTCGGCGACAAGATGGCTGGACGGCACGGCAACAAGGGCGTGGTTTCGGTGATCCTCCCCGAGGAGGACATGCCTTTCCTCGAGGACGGCACTCCCGTGGAGATGATCCTCAATCCCCTGGGCGTGCCCAGCCGGATGAACTTCGGGCAGATCCTCGAAGTGCACCTGGGCTGGGCTGCCAAGCAGTCAGGGTTCCGGGCGGTCAGCCCCATCTTTGACGGGGCTACCGAGGAGGACATCCGCAAGGCCCTCAAGGAAGCCGGTTTACCGGAGGACGGCAAGGTCCGCCTGAACGACGGGCGCACCGGCCAGGCCTTCGACCAGAAGACCACGGTGGGCTACATGTACATGCTCAAGTTGTCCCACCTGGTTGCGGACAAGGTTCACGCTCGCGCCACCGGGCCGTACTCGCTGATAACCCAGCAGCCGCTGGGCGGCAAGGCCCGTAACGGCGGGCAGCGCTTCGGGGAGATGGAGGTCTGGGCGCTGGAAGCCTACGGCGCGGCCAACATCCTCCAGGAGATCCTTACCGTCAAGAGCGACGACGTCGAGGGCCGCACCAAGGTCTACGAGTCGATGGTCAAGGGTGAGAACGCCCTCGATCCGGGAATGCCGGTGGCTTTCGAGGTGCTCAGGAACGAGATCCGCGGACTGGGTCTCAACATGAAGCTCGAGAAGCGCCAGCCGGACCTGCCCGCTCCGGACGCGAGTGCCGAGCGGCTGCCCGCGCCTGCGGCGACGAAGAAGTAAGGGGGTCGGATAGATGGTGATCGGCGACAAGAGCTACGAGCGGGTCAACGACATCGTCGCTGCCAACATCCAGTTGGCCAGCCCCAACGACATCAGATCGTGGAGCTACGGCGAGGTCAAGAAGCCGGAGACTATCAACTACCGCTCCTACCGCGCTGAAAAGGACGGCCTGTTCTGCGAACGGATCTTCGGGCCGGAGCGTGACTGGGAGTGCTTCTGCGGCAAGTACAAGGGCATCAAGTACAAGGACATCATCTGCGATCGATGCGGTGTGAAGATCACGCACTCCAAAGTGCGCCGCCAGCGCATGGGGCACATCAATCTGGCCGCCCCGGTGGTACACGTGTGGTTCTTCCGTTCGCTGCCCAACAAACTGGGGTCGCTGCTGGGGCTCAAGACCGCCCTGCTGCAACAGGTGATCTACTTCCAGCGGTACATCGTGATCGATCCCGGCGAGACCACCCTCAAGAAGCACGAGGCGCTGACGGAGGAGCAGTACCGCTCTTCCGTCGAGCAGTTCGGCCCGGGCAGCTTCAAGGCGCTGATGGGCGCGGAGGCCATCAGCGAGATGGTCAAGGAGCTGGACCTCAGGAAGCTCTCCGCCGAACTGCGCCAGGAGCTGCGCGATAGCCGCTCCAAGCAGAAGTCCGAGCAGCTCGTGCGGCGCCTGAGGGTGATCAACGCTCTGCTCAAGAGCCCCAACGATCCGGAGTGGATGATCATGGACGTGATCCCGGTCATCCCCCCGGATCTGCGCCCGCTGGTCCCGCTGGAGAGCGGCAACTTCGCCACCAGCGATCTGAACGACCTCTACCGCCGGGTGATCAACCGCAACAACCGGCTCAAGAAGCTGCTGGACCTCAATGCTCCCGGCGTCATCATCCGTAACGAGAAACGGATGCTGCAGCAGGCGGTCGACGCGCTCTTCGACAACGGCCGCTGCAAGCGCCCTGTGCTGGGCACCGGCAACCGGCCGCTCAAGAGCCTGACCGACATGATCAAGGGCAAGCAGGGCCGCTTCCGTGAGAACCTGCTGGGAAAGCGCGTTGACTACTCGGCGCGTTCGGTCATTGTGGTGGGGCCCGAGCTGCGGCTCGACCAGTGCGGGCTGCCGAAGAAGATCGCGCTGGAGCTCTTCCAGCCCTTCATCATCCGGCGCCTGAAGGAAAAGGGTTTCGCCGACACGCTCAAGAGCGCCAAGAAGATCCTGGAGCGCAAGGATGAGGAGGTCTGGGACGTTCTCGAGGAGGTCACCAAGGGACACCCGGTGCTCCTTAACCGCGCCCCGACGCTGCACCGCATGGGCATCCAGGCCTTCTACCCGGTGCTGGTCGAGGGCGACTCGATCATGCTGCACCCGCTGGTCTGCGGGGGGTTCAACGCGGACTTCGACGGCGACATGATGGCCGTACACCTGCCGCTTTCCTACGAGGCGCAGGCCGAGGCGGCCATGCTGATGATAGCCACCAACAACATCTTCTCTCCCTCGCACGGGAACCCGGTGATCAGTCCGGACCTGGACATGATCCTGGGCTGCTACTTCCTGACCAGCGTGGGGCAGGGGGTCAAGGGCGAAGGCCGTGTATTCGCTTCGCGCGAGGATGCCATCTACGCCTATTCCGAGGGGCACGTACACCTCCGCGCCGGCATCAAGGTGCGATTCCCCGAGGACATGACGGTGGTGGGCAAGGACGGTCCCGAGGAGGTGGAGCGCAACCGCTACGAGACCACCGTGGGCCGGATTATCTTCAATGACAACCTGCCCGAGGGCCTTGACTTCTACAACCTGAGCATGGACGACAAGTCCCTGGACCGGGTGGTCAGTGACACCCACCTGCGCCTGGGGCGCGCGGCCACCGTGCGGACGCTGGAGGCCATGGAGGGCCTGGGCTTCCAGTGGGCCACGCGTTCGGGGTTGTCCTTCGCCGCCAGTGACCTGCGAATTGCCGGTGGCAAGAACGCCACGGTCAGGGAGGCCGAGAAGCAGGTCGACAAGGTCAACGAAGCATACCTGCGCGGTGTTCTCACCGAGGGCGAGCGCTACAACCAGACCATCGACGTGTGGAGCAAGGTGCGCGAGCAGGTCTGGGAAGAGCTGATGAGCGAGCTCAAGACCGACCAGCGCCCCGAGGAGCCGGGCTACGTCAACCCGATCTACCACATGTTCGAGTCCGGGGCCAAGGGTAACACCTCGCAGATTGGCCAGCTGGCCGGGATGCGCGGGCTGATGGCCAAGCCTTCGGGTATGATCATCGAGACCCCTATCAAGAGCAACTTCCGGGAGGGTTTGTCGGGACTTGAGTACTTCAGCTCGACGCACGGGGCCCGCAAGGGCCTGGCCGACACCGCGCTCAAGACCGCGAGCTCCGGTTACCTCACGCGCAAGCTGGTGGAGGTTGCCCAGGACGTGGTCATCACCATGGACGACTGCGGAACCCAGAACGGAATCACCAAGGGCGCGGTCTACCGCGGAGAGAGCCTGGAGCTGCCACTGTCCAAGGCCATCCGCGGCCGCGTGGCGCGCGACAACATCGTCAGCCTGACCACCGACGAGGTCGTCGTTCGCGAGAACGAGGTCATCACCGAGGACATCGCCAACAAGATAGAGGCGCTGAACTACGAGAAGATCCGCTTGAGGAGTCCGCTGACCTGCGAGGCGCCCCACGGGATCTGCCGCAAGTGTTACGGCATGGACCTCTCCAACGGCAAGGAAGTCGAGATGGGCACCGCGGTCGGCGTGATCGCCGCGCAGTCGGTGGGCGAACCCGGCACGCAGTTGACCATGCAGACCTTCCATATCGGTGGTGTGGCCGTCAGTCGCATGGAGGAGTCCAGCGTTCGCGCCAAGATGGGTGGAACCATCCGGTACCACAACCTGCTGGTGGTCAAGAATCCCGAGGGCAAGAACGTCAACCTCGGACGTCGCGGCGAGCTGCTGCTGGTCGACGAGAAGGGCCGCGAGATGGAGCGCTACGGCGTTCCCGGCGGCGCCGAGGTCAAGGTAAAGGACGGCGACAAGGTCAACGCCCGCAAGGTGTTGGCCACCTGGGATCCCCACATGGTCCCGATCCTCACCGAAGTTGCCGGCAAGGTCCGCTACGAGGATATCATCGAAGAAGTCACCATGCGCAAGGAGCTTGACGCCAACACCGGCTTCGAGCGACTGGTCATCATCGAGCACAAGGGCGACCACCACCCGCAGCTGGTCATCGAGGACGAAACCGGCAAGATCCAGGGGCTCTACGCCATACCGGAGAAGGCCAACCTGGAAGCGGCCGAGGGCGATACTGTCGCCCCGGGTCAGCTGCTGGCCAAGACCCCGCGCAAGATCAGCGGGTCGCAGGATATTACGGCAGGTCTGCCGCGCGTTACGGAGCTTTTCGAGGCTCGCAAGCCGAAGGACCCCACGGTGATCAGCGAGGTCGACGGCGTGGTCGAATTCGGTGATCGCAAGCGCGGCAAGAGAACCATCCTTATCAAGAGCGATTCCGGCCTGGAGTACGAGCACCTTGTCCCGCACGGGAAGCACATGCTGGTGCACCGCGGCGACCGGGTGCGGGCAGGAGATCGCCTGCTGGACGGCGCGCTGATCCTTCACGACGTGCTGCGGATCAACGGCGAGGAGCGCCTGCAGGAGTACATGCTCCAGGAAATCCAGGCCGTCTATCGCTCCACCGGCGTGCGCATCGACGACAAGCACTTCGAGCTGCTGATCCGCCAGATGCTGCGCAAGGTCCAGATAGACGATCCCGGCGACACCGACCTCCTGCCCGGTGACCTGGTTTCCAAGGTCATCTTCAAGGGGGTCAACGACGCGGTGGTCGAGAGCGGCGGCAAGCCGGCGTCGGCCAGCCCGGTGCTGCTGGGTATCAGCCGAAGCTCGCTGCAATCCGACTCCTTCCTGGCGGCGGCCAGCTTCCAGGAAACGACCAAGGTGCTCAGCGACGCGGCCATGAGCGGACGGCGCGACGTGATGCGTGGCCTGAAGGAGAACGTCCTGATGGGGCACGTGATCCCCGCCGGGACCGGTTTCGACGATTACCGGAAGTGCCTGGTAGGCCGCGACGAACCGCCGGCGCCGGCACTCGAGACCGAGGATGAGGAATCCGAAGCGCTGATCGCCGAAGCGGGCGACTAGCACAGGAGTAGGAGAGAGAGGTCAGAGGTATGCCTACGATCAACCAACTTGTTCGCAAGGGGCGCAAGAAGCAGGTGCGCAAGTCGAAGAGCCCGGTGCTGGGACGTAACCCCTTCAGAAAGGGGGTTTGCCTCGCAGTCAAGACCCAGACGCCGAAGAAGCCAAACTCGGCGCTGCGCAAGATTGCCAGGATCAGGCTCAGCAACGGCAAGGAGGTAACCGCCTACATCCCGGGCGAGGGGCACAATCTGCAGGAGCACTCAATAGTGCTGGTGCGCGGCGGACGTGTCCGGGATCTGCCCGGCGTGCGCTACCATGTGGTCAGAGGTGTCTACGACGCGATGGGCGTCGCTGACCGCAAGAAGTCGCGGTCCAAGTACGGCACCCGCAGAGCCAAGTAGACGGGAAGCGGGATGACCGGCAGGATCCTTACCGCCCGGGTGGTGTTGCCGGCCGCGATGGTGATGCTCATCGCCGGTTGCGGCGGCGGCAGCACCAAGCCGCGCGGCGGCAAGGACAATGCCGATAAGAAGATCAAGGACGCCGAGAAGAGCGCGGCGCGCAGTTGCGTGTTGGAGTACACCAGAGAGGCGCTGAAGGTGCGCGAGAGTGTCCTTGCGGATCTGCGCGGGTCGCTGTCCGCGGCGGAAACTGAAGTCAGCAAGCTGATGGATGATCTGGAGGCCTTCGCACCCGACGAGGGTGGGGTTGAGAAGAACGTAGATCCGGTTCGCTTGGAGGAACTCAACCGGCAGCTGAAGGCGGCCCAGGATAAGGTTTCCCGGTTGGGCCCCGAGCTGGCGCCTAAACTCCGTCCGCTGGAGGTCGCCATCAAACGCCTGAACGAGCTGCGCGACAGGATGTCTTCGGCCGGCGCTCGAGAGGGACTGGGTGTCTGCTCGCTGGTCAGCCACGAAGTCGAGCCCCTGAGCCCGAAGGCTCCGAATCAGCGCACCAGCAAGATGAAGCTGAAACCGGAGGCCTTCGTGGACGTGCTGGGCAAGGATCCTCTGGAGTTCAGGCTGACCTGGAGGCGGGTAGTGCGCAGCAACAAATACACCGCCCGCAACCCCAAGGTCAGTTACGAGTTGAGCCGCGTGGATCTGCTCAGCGGCGGAATCAGATACCAGAAACCGGTGCCGGTCAAGAGTACGGACGTGGTGCCAATCGAAGAGGAGATGGAGTAGGATGTCACGAAGCAAAGTCACCGGCCCGGGCGTGAAGCCGGACGCGCGTTTCGGCTCGGAGTTGATCTCGAAGTTCATCAACAATCTGATGAAGGATGGCAAGAAGAGCAGCGCGGAGAAGGTCTTCTATCGTGCGATGGACACCCTCGCCAAGAAGTACCCCAACGTCGATCCGCTGCAGATCTTCGAAACCGCCGTGAACAACGTCAAGCCGCTGGTAGAGGTCAAGTCCAAGCGCGTCGGTGGTTCGACCTACCAGGTGCCCTTCGAAGTCAACCGCAAGCGCCAGCAGTCGCTGGCAATTCGCTGGATGATTGATGCGGCCCGCAAGCGCAAGGGCCGGCCGATGGCCGAGCGCCTCTCGCTGGAGCTGGTCGACGCCTACAACAAGCAGGGCGGGGCATTCTCCGCGCGAGAGAACGTACACAAGATGGCCGAAGCCAACAAGGCCTTCGCGCACTTCGCCTGGTAACCCCCGACTTCTACTTCCCCGACACCCACCGATGAGCAACGATGGGCCTAGTGCCAATGAGATCGCGAGACTGCGCGACATCGGTATCATGGCGCATATCGATGCCGGTAAGACCACGGTAACCGAGGGAGTTCTCTACTACACCGGCGCGCAGCACCGCATCGGAAAGGTTCACGAGGGCAACACCACCACGGACTGGATGGACCAGGAGCGCGAGAAGGGCATCACCATTACCTCAGCGGCGGTGACCTGCTTCTGGAAGAACAGCCAGATCAACCTAATCGACACCCCGGGGCACGTGGACTTCACTGCCGAGGTGGAGCGCTGCCTCAGAGTGCTTGACGGCGTAGTCGCCGTATTCTGCGGTGTCGGCGGCGTCGAGCCCCAGAGCGAGACCGTCTGGCGCCAGGCCGACAAGTACGACCTGGCCCGGCTGGCCTTCATCAACAAGCTGGACCGCCCTGGCGCGGACTTCTTTGCGGTGGTGGGGCAGATTTCCTCCAAGCTGGGGGCCACTGCGGCGCCCCTGCAGATTCCCATCGGCCTGGAGTCCGAGCACCGCGGGGCGGTGGATCTCGTGACCCTCAAGGCCTGGGATTTCCTGCCGGAAGGGAAGACCGGGCGCAGGATGGAGGAAATCGAGCTCGAGGGTGAGCTTCGCGAGCTGGCCGAGACTCACCGCGCAGAGCTGGTCGAGATCGCCTCCAATCACGACGACGAGCTGGCCGACAGGTTCCTGTCCGGCGAGGAGCCCAGCCTCGAGGAACTCAAGGCCGGCATCCGACGAGCGACCATTGCGGGCAAGATCGTACCGGTGCTCTGTGGTTCTGCGCTGCAGAACATCGGCACCCAGCCGCTTCTCGACGCAGTGGTCGACTACCTGCCCAGTCCCACGGACATCCGCGCGACTACGGGGCACGTGCCCGGCAACGAAGAAGAGGAACTGGAGCGCAAGCACTACTCCAACCAGCCCCTGAGCGCGCTGGCCTTCAAGACCGCCGGCGATCAGCACGGCAACCTGGTATTCGTGCGCATCTACTCCGGACTGCTCAAGGGCGGATCACGGGTTTTCAACGCCAGCAAGGACCGCAAAGAGCGCGCCGGGCACCTCTGGCGAATGCGGGCCAACCAGCGTGAGAACCTCGAGGTGGCCGGGCCCGGCGAGATCGTGGGGGTTACCGGTCTGAAGTGGACACGCACCGGCGACAGCATCTGCGATCCGGACCACCCGGTGGTTTTCGAGCCGCCCCGTTTCCCGGACACGGTCATCTCCATGGCGGTGGAGCCGCGCTCCAACGCCGATCGCGAGAAACTGGCTCACGCCCTGGGGGCCCTGGCCCAGGACGATCCCACCTTCGTCTACCGCACCGACGAGGAGACCGACCAGCTGGTCATCAGCGGCATGGGCGAGTTGCACCTCGAGATCCTCAAGGACCGCCTGACCCGCGAGCACAAGGTCGCGGCCAAGGTCGGAGAACCTCGCGTGAGCTATCGCGAGGGCGTTCGCGAGGCGGCCGAGGCCCGGGGCGAGTTCGTGCAGCAGACCGGCGGGCGCGGCCAGTTCGCCAAGGTCAAGCTGCGCGTCGAGCATTTCCCCAACGAAGAACAGGATCACCTGTTCTTCGAGGACGCTACCAAGGGCGGTGTGGTTCCCAGGGAGTACATCAGAAACGTCGAGGCCGGCGTGCGCGAGGCGGCGATGAGCGGGCCGCTGGCCGGTTACCAGGTGATCAACGTGAAGGTCACACTGGTAGACGGCAAGGCCCACGAGGTCGACAGTTCTGACATCGCCTTTCACGCCGCCGGCGCTCTGGGCTTCCGGGCGGCCGCCCAGCAGGCTGGCATCTACCTGCTCGAGCCGATCATGAACCTCGAAGTGGTCGTTCCCGAGGAGTACATGGGGGGGATCCTCAAGGATCTCCAGGCGCGGCGCGTGGAAATCCAGGATCTCGGGTATCGCGGGCACCTCAGGCTCATCCAGTCCAAGGCCCCGCTGGCCGAGATGTTCGGCTACGCCACCATCGTTCGCTCGCTCTCCCAGGGGCGGGCCAGTTACACCCTTGCGCCCTCGAACTACGCCGAGGTGCCTCCCAACAGGCAGAAGGAGGTCCTCGCCCGGTTCGGACTGTAGCGGCGGAGCGAGCCGCCGCGTTTCCGGGTTTCCCGCCTTCGGCATCATGCTTCGCCGAAGCGTGGCATTTCAAGAGCTTTCGCCGGGCACGCGAGTGTCGGGTCCCGGTAGGGCCCGCAGGCATCCAGACGCGGAACGCGGAACTCGCAACTCGGAACTGAGAAGTCCGCGCTTGATAGGACGGCCACCGGCCGATAGGATTCGCCACCGGAGGGGATATCCGGAGGAATTCGATGGGTAAGGGCGACACCTTCCCCTGCGAGGCCACCCGCCTCAAGGACCGCGCCAGCGGCAGGACCGTTTGGCAGCTGACCAGCGTCCAGGCCGTGAACCACGGTCCCTACTTCTACAACCCGCCCTGTACCCGTGACGGGCGCCAGATCGTCTTCGGCTCGGACCGCTGTGGCGGTGACACCGAACAGTTGTTCCTGCTGGAGTGGCCCAGCGGGGCCATCATCCAGCTGACCAACGGCAGCAGCATCAGCGCGCACAATGCGGTCATGGCCCCGCGTGGTGCGGCCGTCTACTACTTCGACGGGCCTGGCCTCAAGGCCCTTTCGCTTCAGAGCTTCAAGGAAAGGACCCTGGCGCAGATCCCGGAGGGCCTTACGCTCTGCAGCAATCCCTCGATCAGTTCGGACGGCCAGATGGTGGTCTACTGCGCCTTCAAGCGTCCGGAGACCAAGGGCCGCACGGGCTGGGACGCCTACGGTGCGATTTACGAGGCCCGGCCGCACACCGAGATCTGGGTGGCGCCCATCGACGGGTCCGGCCCCCGTATGGTTCATTCGGAGGAGAACTGGCTGGGCCATCCGCAGTTTCGCCCCGGGGACAAGAGCGCGGTGGTCTACTCGCACGAAGGGCCCTGGGACAAGTTGGAGCGCATCTGGGCGGTCAGAACCGACGGGTCAGGCCAGACGCGCTGCATGCGCCCGCAGGAGGTCGGCCGCGAGTGCATTGGCCACGAGTACTGGACCTCGGACGGCAACACGCTGGTATACGCGTATCACACCGTTGATCCCGAGAGCGGGGAGCGGGCGGGGCACAGCGTACGGGCTCTGGACCTGGTCTCGGGCAGCGAGCGGGTGATCTTCGAGGGCCACCGGGTCAACCACTTCACGTCCAACGTGGACAACTCGATGATCATAGCCGACACCAACGATCCCACGGATCCCTATCTCTACATGATAGATGTGGCCTCCGGGGCGGCCGAGAGGCTCTGCGAGTGTCGTTCCACGCAGCGGACATATCGCTCCACGCAGGACGCTCACCCACACCCCTGCTTCAGTCGGGACGGGCGCTACGTCTTCTTCAACTCCGACCAGATGGGCTGGCCCAATTTCTACATGGTGGTTATCTAGCCGAAGACATTCGGACCGTCCTCGTGCCAAGCACGCAAAGATCGCAAAGAAGAACACCCGCTGAAGCTCACTACTTCTGTAGCCGCAGATGAACGTTGATGAACGCAGATCATGTCCGCGGCTTTCGGTCGTCAGCGTCGCCGCGTTGGTAGCCGCGAGCCATACCATCTGCGTTCATCAACGTTCATCTGCGGTTTGATGAGGGGAAAGGGCTTCTTGGCGTTTTTGGCGACCTTTGCGCGATGAGAGGGCTCAGTTCTTCTTCGCAGCGCCCTTGCCGGCCGGTTTCCTGACCTCGACCTTGGCCGCCCCCTTCTTCGGCCTGATATAGATCACGCCGTCCACGCTGCGCTTCTCGGTGCCGGACAGCCGCAGAGCCCAGTCCAGCACCTGACCCAGCTTCATGCCTTTGGCCTTGAACGTGATCGGCGCCTCGAGCAGCTTGATGGCGGCCGGATCGATCACCAGGTTCAGCTTGCCCTTCTCGGCCACGTAGTTCACGACCTGGCTGGCCGGCGTTTCGATGAACTCCGGCCCGTCTTTCTGCTGCTGCTCGTTCTTCGGCTTTTTGCGGCGCGGAGCCGCGGGGCGGGGGAGGGGCTTCTCCTTCTCTTTCTCTTTCTCTTTCTCTTTCTCTTTCTCTTTCTCCTTCTCCGTCCTCCTATTGGGCGTCTTGGCGGTAATGAAGAGCGCGCGGTTCCTGTAGCAGCGCTCGAGGTTCGCAATCGCCAGGACGCTGTCCAGCACCTCGGCGATCTCGGTCTTCTCCGCCTTGATGGTTAGTTTCATCTTGCCGTCGATCTTCACCCCGGGGTCGAGGATCATGCTCACGCCGGACACGTGCTGGATGAAATTGATGGCCTCGCTCAGCGGCGCGTCCTTGAAGTCCACGTTGACCTTCTTCGAGAGCGACGTCTCGAGGCGCGCGATCCACTCGGTGTTCTTCTGGGGCTTCTTTGCCCCTGCCTGATCACCGTCACTCCTCTCCGCCTTGAATTTGGCCTTGGCCACGCCTGATTCTTCACCTGCGGACGCGCCGAGCGCTATCGTAAGCGTCATTATAAGGCCGCATATGGCCGCCAAGGAGGCTGTGCGCATCGAGTTCTCCCTTCAGTAGATAGGACGTGTTCGATGCTGACGGTGTCAGATCAAAAGTGGAGTGTGCGTCTTCAGCGATAGAGCGGCGAGTGCCGCAGCGTCGACTCGAGAATCATGGCGCCGAGCGCGGTTGCGAATACGTTTCCGCGATTGGGATTGTCGCCGTTCCAGAGGTAGCCGGTCATCTTGGTGGGCCAGGCGCCGGCGTCGGCGCCCTTGGTGATCTGGCGCGCGAGCGTGGGCTTGATGGTGGTCTTGCGCCACTCGGCTTCGAAGTCGCTGCCCATGCGGGCCGCGGCGACGGCTGCATGGTGGGCGCGCAGGAAGTCGCCGGTTCCGAAGCAGCGCTTGGCCTTGACGGCCCTGGCGAGAGCCAGCTCTGCCGAGCGGCTGATGCTGTCGTCGCGCGGCGAGCCGCCCAGACACAGGAGGGCGGCAGTGCCGGCGGACGTCGCGTAGGGGAAGCCCTTGCCGACCGGCTTGAGCTCGGAGTTCTGGATAACGACCTTATAGGCGAAGTTGCCGTGTGCTTTGCGTCCGGCGCGGAGAATCTTCGCGAGGCGCTTCTTCGCGCCGGCCTTGATCTTCAGGCCGGCGCCTTCGGCGGCCTTGAAGGCCATCGCCGCCCAGGCCGCTTCGGAGACGAGGAATCGCCTGTAGCGACCGCTGCCCAGGTAGTGCCTGCAGAGCGCGTCAATCGCCGACTGTGCGGCCGCTTTGGTCTCAATGCTGCCCGAACGGCCCGCCGCCTCGGAAAGCCCCAGCGCCGCGATGGCCGAGGTGTGCGGTTCGCCCACGGAGTACTTCCGGCCCGCGTGCCACTTGCGCAGCCAGGCCAGGCCGCGACGCGTCACCGCCGCGTACTTGCCGCCGGACTCGGAGTAGCCCGCCCCGGAGTATGCCAGGAGCGCCAGGCCCGTGCCTACGGCGTCGCCGTCCGAACCTGCCATCTTGGCGGCGCCGGCCCGACCCTCCGGGAATCTCCGGCGGGGCCTTTCCCAGCTTGGCGAAAGCGACCAGCTGCCGTCGGATTTCTGGTGTTTCGCGAGCCACCTCAGGGCCGCTTCGATGGCGTTGCTTTCCGGGCTGCCGCCGCCGCCAGAAGCACGCCGATGCCTGCCGCCGGAGCCGCGCGCGCCGCGCGCACCGCGGCCGCTTCCCTGCTCACGACCGCTTCCGCTGCCAGCTGGCGTTGCGGCAACTCCCATGTTGGTGCCGCGGCCGGGATCGGAGATCTCGAGCATCGAGTCGGGGATGCCCAGGGGTGTTTCCAGTGCGGGGAGCTCACGGCTTTCGCTGTGGGGGATGTCGCGGGGCTTGTCGCGCTCGCGGCTGGCGGCGGGAAGCTCGAGAACGGGGCGAGACCGGGAGCGTTCAAGAACAGCGGTCCGGTTTGCGAGGTCCGCAGCATCCGGGGCGCGTTTGACGGCGGTGCTGATGATCACGGGGTCTTCCCGCGGCGCGCTGAAACTCGGTACGAATAGAGATGCCCCCAGCAGCAATCCGGCGTGCAGGCACGCGGAAAAGGCCCAGCCCGCCGGGCTTTTTGCCCGGCGGACCAGCCTTGATGTCGCGGATGGCCGCGCCCTTCGTGGCACTAGAAGACTTCCTGTGGGGCCTTCTTCCCGGGCTTGGTTGAAGGCTTCTCGCTGGTCTTCGGCACCAGCAGGACGGTGTTCTGGCGCGTCACGACGATCCGGAGATCGGCTTGCCTCGCGACCTTGCCGAGGACGGTCTTGACCGCCGCGTCCCTGGCCTTGAGCGTGATCGGGGTGCGGGGATCCGCCTTGCCTGCCGTGATGTGCATCGAGCTCAGAGTCTTGATTTGCTGGAGGCACTCCTTCAGAGGCGTATTCCGGAAGTTGACCGTGATCCGCTTCGAGAGGGCCTTGCGCAGCGAGTCGTCCGTGATTACCCCGGAAGCCGGTCGCTTCGCCCCGGATGCTTCCTTGGGTGCGTTCCTGCCCAACGTGATGAACAGGGCGTGATCGACCGGCTCGGACGTGCAGCCGGCCATCTTCAGAATCCAGCTCATTGCCAGCCGCAGAGGCATCTGTCTTAGCTTGAGAGTAATCGGCGTGTTCTTATTGCGTACTGCGGGGTCGACTACCATGTTGACGCCGCTGAGCTGCTGCAGGAAGTTGATCGCTTCAAGAACAGGAGTCTCGACGAACTCGAAGTCGATCTTCTTCTTGAGCTTCTTCTCGATTTCTTTCTTCCACTCCTCGGACTCGTCGGCCTCGTAGAGCAGTTCGGTGCCGTTCTTGGGCCTGGTCCGGGTGATGATGATGGTCTTGTCGGGCAGCTCGTAGGCCTTGGCCTTCGACAGCCGAGCCAGCCAGCGGATGGCCACGACCGCCGGGACCTTGGTGAGCCTGAGGGCCACGGGAGTCTTGGCGAGCTCGTCGTCGCAGGTGATTGTGCGGCCCGAGACCTCAGTGATGTAGTTGACGGAGTCCTTCAGGGGAGTGGCCGTGAACTCAAGTGAGACGATCTTGTCGAGGCCGGCCGTGGCCCTGGGCGCCGGCTTCTCATCCTGCTTGTCGGGCGGCTCCTTCTCCGCCAGCAGGGCGGGGGCCTTGCCGGCGGCGCTGACTACGGTCTTGCCCTCGCCGGCTTCGAGGTGTCCCCACCTGTTGGTGACCAGCACTACGCCGGTCAGAATCGAGACTGCGATTTGTGGCTTCATCCTGTCCTTCTCCTTTGCCTCAACCGTGAATTCGGTGCCCACTGCGCGCGCTTCGGTACCGTGGGCGAGTACGCTGAATGGGTGCGAGCGGTCGGCCCTGCATTTCAGCCTCAGCTTTCCGGTTCGCAGGCGGATCATCCTGGGTTGCGCTACCTCGGCATCGCTTTCGGGGGCAAGGTCCAGCCGGCTGCCGTCGGTGAGACGGACCTGCAGGGATTCCTCGGTCGCGGTGCTCAACTTCTCTCCGTAGGAGACGCGAATGCCGACCATGCTGCTGTTCGTCGCGGATCTCACCGTGCCGGCGCGTTCAGGCGGCATCAGCAGCCACGCCCCGCCCAAAGCCGCCAGCAGCAGCGCGGCCGCAGCGATCAGGCGCGGCACGCGGCGCGGTCTGCGCCCTGCCGGCAGGTCCTGCATCACGCCTCCGACAAACTTGCGCCGCGACCCCGCGCGGCGCAGCGTGGCCACGACGCGAGACGTGAGCCGGGCCTCGGTCCCTCCGCTTACCGAGCGCGCGCGCAGCAGGCCCTCGAGGCGGGCAAGCTGCGCAAAGCGATTACGGGCACCCTCGTCGGAGGCCAGGAGCGCCTCGAGCTTCGTGGCGCCGGCTTCGTCGAGCGAGCCGTCGAAGTGCGCCGCCAGGAGTTCTTCGAATTCACGCGAGGCCACTTTACGCCTCGCTTTCCGCCAGGCGGCGCTCGACGCAGGAGCGCAGGCGCTCCCGAATGCGTTGCAGGTTCATGCGCACCGCCCCGGCGGTCTTCTGGAGTGCCGAGGCGATCTCTTCGCTGGTGGTCTGCCGCGTGTATCGATCCTCGACGAGCTGTTGCTCTTTGGCGGTGAGCTCCTCGAGGCACTTCTCCAGGGCGGCACGGGCCGCTTCGAGTCTCCGGTGGTCGATTCCGGTCTCGGCTGCGCGCTGGAGGTAACGCGCAGCGTGCTGGCCCTCGTTCCTGCGCCGGCGGATCTCGGCCAGGAGGCAGTTGCGGGCGATTCTCAGCAGCCAGGTCAGGAAGGACCCGCGGCGCGGGTCAAAGGCTGCGATGTTGCGGAAGGCCTGGACGAATGTCAGGTGGCAGGTTTCCTCGATCTCTTCCGACGAGCGGCACCAACCGGCGACCAGCGCGCGAACGCGATCCTGGTAGGTGTCTACCAGCTCTGCGTAGGCTTCCTTGTCGCCGGCAGCAACCCGCGCTGCGGTTGCGGCTGCCTGCATGGGGGTGAACTCGTCTGGCATCAGTTCTCTCCGTCCAGAGTGGTTATGGAGCCGCGGGGCGTTTGTCACGCCGGGAAATCAGAATATCGACGCTCGCGTGCAGCGGGCGTCTCCCGGCAATTGCCGGATAGCTGCAAAGGGCGGTGGGACAGCGGGATGGACCCTACTCTACGCTCGCGACCTTTACCTTGATCTTGCTCATGAGGTCGGTCAGGCGCAGCATTCCGCCCATTCCGCTCATGCCGCCCTCGGCGACTTTGATGTGCAGCGGGTCGGCGTTGGCCTGGCCGAAGGTGGGGTCGAAAGTGTACCACTTGCCGCCCGCGTAGATTTCGGCCCAGGCGTGGCCGCCGAGAATGCCGCCCCCGGTTTCGGTGTAGGCCAGGCCGGCCACCTCGCGTGCAGGGATCCCCGCGGCGCGGCAGAGCGCCACGAAGAGGGCGGCGTGTTCGCCACAGTCGCCGCGCCTGGTCTTGAGCGTGTCGAGGGCGTTGCTGATCACCGGAGTGAACTTCTTCTCGATGTTCCTGTGGACCCACTTGTTGAGCAGCACCGCGGCCTTGTAGGGATCGCTCTGGCCGCCGATGGTGTCCGCCGAGAGCTTCCTGATGCGCGGGTCGTCGGACTGCAGGAACGCGGTGGGCTTGAGATGTTCGGCCATCTTCTTCTTCTCATCGGCCGTCAGCGGCGCGGTTTCGGCCGGCACGGGGTCCACCGTGAGCGTCAGCCTGTGCTTCCCTCCGCCGGCCTCGTACTTCTGGCGCGGGGTGTTGACGATGGCGCTCTCGGGCATCCCGGTTATGGCCAGGACCACCTTCCGGCAGGTTCGTGCCTTGGGGACTCGCCTGCCCAGCGGCACCGAGGTGACCATCATGATGTCGCTGACCTTGTCGAGCTTCTTGGCGTTGGCTTCGCTCTCGAGGCGGAAGGTGAACATGCCCATGGCCGAGCCTTCCAGCATGCGGCCGGAGCGGTCCACCTTCATGGTCTGCTGCGAGTCGGGGAGCTCGGGCCGCATGGGCTGCTTGGCCCCCTCGCCGGGTTTGGACCGGGTGTAGTTCCTGGCGACGATCTCGACGACCTCTACGGGTATGCCCCGGAAGACGGTCTTCCGGATGGCCGTGACTTCCGCGACCGTGCGGCTGACGGCCAGGAAGGTGGGCTCGAAGCCCTCGGACTCCACGGTGTCGCCGACGCGAACGTCCTTGCGGCCGACCAGTGCCTGCAGCGCCAGCCTGGCGCCGAGGTTCTCGGCGGGCATGGGCACTTCCTGCACGGTGGTCTTGCCCGAGACCGTGCGCGTCACCTTGAGCTTGTCGCCGTCGGGCACCGCATTGCTCTGGATGTTGCCGGTCAGGGGCGACTGAACCGTGCTGCTGATTGCGACGATACTGCCGGTATCGGGCGAGTAGTCGCGACGATCCGTGGAGCCTATGGTCATCGTCAGGCCCATGGCCTGTATCTTGGCTTGTACCTCTATGTCGAAGCGTACCACCTTGCTGCCGTCGCGCCTGGCTTCGCTGATTCGGGTGTGCATGTAACCGCACTTCTTGTTCTTCATATAGAGTCCGTACCAGACCGAGGTTCCCAGGTAGGTCTTCCAGTCGAGCTTCTCCAAGGACACCGAGATCTTGCGCTTTTCGCCGGCGCTCGCGGTGGCCAGGCAGGCGCAGAGCAGCAGGATGATCGAAGCGGGTAACGTTCTCTTGGGCATCACGATTTCTCCTCGGTGCTGGACCTTGAACCCTTGATCTCTAACCGCAGGCAGCAAGGCGGGGTCAGCCGCCATGGCGCGCGGATGCCGGTTTTTCGCCGAGGCCGAGGCCCACGAGCAGCTCGTGGACGATTGTCCGAGGCGCGCGGCCCGAGGAGGATTTCAGTGCCAGATCCGCCTCCAGCACCTGGCGATAGGCCCTTTCGAGCTTCTCCGCGTCGAACCGGCGGGCAGCCTCCTCCACGGGGCGCGCGACCTGGGGCGGCAGCGACTTGCCGCTCCGGGCCGTGGGGCAGCGACCGCCGTTCATCCGGGTGCGCTCGACCTGGCGAAGTTCCCTGGCCAGGGCGCTGACCACCGCGATGGAAATCGCCGCCTCGTCCCACACCACCCGTCCAAAGCTATCCATTCCGCGCGCGTAGACGCGTTCGAGTTCGACCAGGGCCCTGGAGGCGGAGCCCGCCAGCGCGTGGCGCACCAGCGGCGTGATTTGCGAGGCGCCGCGCGAGGTGAGGCGATCGACGTCCTCGACCGTGGCCGCGCGCTCCTTCTTGCGAAGGAATTCCGCGAGCTTGTCGAGTTCTGCGCCGAGAACTCCGGCCTCGCCGTCGGCGAGCTCGAGCAGGCGGCAACCGGCGCTGGCCGTGATCTTCACGCCGCGATCGGCGGCCAGCTGGCGCAGGTAGGTGCCCATGGAACTCTCCATCGAGGGCTCGGTCTCGCCGTAGCGGCTGGAATAGAGGCGCGGGGTCTCGACCAGTCCACCGGTCCTGGCCAGGGCCTTGGCCAGCGCGGTGCGCTTGTCGAGCTTCTCGAGCTCAAGTACCAGGACGGTCCCGGGCACGGCGGCCTCGACGTACTCGGCCACGGCGCGGCCGCCCCCCGCGCTCTTGCCGGAAACCAGGTGCCCGGCCTCCCGTACCAGGATGAACTTCCTGCCCGAGAAGAGCGACGGCGTGCGAGCCTCGTCCATCACCTGTGCGGTGGTTGGCGCACTGGAGGGGCGCGCCGGGTCCGGCGGGCCGAATACGACGGCATTTCCGTCGTTCCCTTCGGCCCCGAGGCAGGCGGTGCGAATCCGCGAAACCAGCTCCGCGCGCAGGCCGGGATCCTTGCCGACCACCGCGTAGACCGCCTTGACCTTGCCCGAGGAGAGGGCCTTGAAGAGGTGTGCGAGCTCGTTCCTGCGGGCCATGAGCCAGATTGTAACGCGGTTCTCGTCCGGCGCGCAAGTGTGCGGCGGCAGGATCGAGCGAGGTAGGGGGTTGAATCTTCCGGCGGGTGTTGCTAGCATTGTATGGCACGGACAGTGTCGGGTGCTGGCAGACCGGGGGAACGACACCATGATGATCGAGGAGTCAGCAGCGTACCCTATGCTCGCCAATGGGCGCGCTGTCGGCGCCGCTGGTTAGGGAGCGGGATCGTGCCGGGTTACGCGAGAGAGATGGCCGACTTCGGAGCCAGGCGTGAAGGCGCCTCCCTGGGCAAGCCCATGGAGAGCTTCATAGACAACGCCATTCCGGACTTCACTCACATGACCGTGCTCATCTACCTGGTGCGCGAAGGCCGCGAGGGGGTGACCGTTGGGGAGGTGTCGAAGATCATCGGCGACCCCAAGAGGGTCGTACAGGCGGTGTTCGAGCGCTTCCTGAAGCTGGACGTGGTCCGGGTCGAGGCCAAACTGCTCAGCAAGAAGTACCATTACCAGCGCGAGGGTGCCCGTGCTCACTTGGTCTCCAAGTTGCTCAAGCTCTGGGAGCACAAGGAAGGCCACGAAATAGTGCTGAGAAGGATACTGGCTACCAAGCCCTGAACGGGCGAGCGAGGCCTGCCGGGGACCTGGATGAAGCTGCTGCCCGAAACCGACTGCGACGTTGCCATCGTCGGTGCCGGCCCGGCCGGTCTGACCGCGGGCATCTACGTCGCGCGGGCAGGGCTCAAGGCGATCATCGTCGAGAAGCTGGCTCCTGGCGGTCAGGTAGCCACCACCGACGTCGTCGAGAACTTTCCGGGCGTCAAGGAGCCTGTGAGCGGTTTCGAGCTCGCCGACGCCATGCGCGCCCAGGCCGAGGGCTTCGGCTGCGAGATCCGCAGCGTCGAGGTCAGAGCTGTGGACGTGGCGCAGGAATCACCGCTGCGCACGTTGAAGACGGCCTCGGGAGACCTGCGGGCCCTGGCCGTGATCGCCGCCAGCGGGGCGCGTCCGCGCAGGCTGGGCGTTCCCGGAGAGGACCGTTTCTGGGGCCGCGGGGTCTCCTGCTGCGCCACCTGTGACGGGATGTTCTACCGCGGAAAGCGGGTCGTGGTCGTTGGCGGCGGGGATACCGCGGTCAAGGAGGCGGTTTTCCTGACCCGTTTCGCATCGCACATCAGCCTGGTCCACCGCCGCGACCGCCTGCGCGCCACCGAGGCCAATCGCAGGCGCCTGGCGGAACACCAGGACAAGGTCGAATACCTGCTGGAGAGCAGGGTTGCGGAGATTCTCGGGGAGGAAAGCGTCACCGGAGTCCGGCTTCAGGCGGTCGACAGCGACGAGGAGCGCGAGCTGGCCTGCGACGGTGTCTTTCTCTTCGTTGGTTACGAACCCAGCTCCGAATACCTGCCGGCCGGGGTGGAGCGCAACGAGCGCGGCTACGTCCTGACCGACGAGGAGATGGCCACCGGCGTGCGGGGAGTGTTCGCCTGCGGCGACGTTCGCAGGAAACTCCTGCGCCAGATAGTCACCGCATGCGGCGAGGGAGCCACGGCCGCCTTTGCCGCCCAGCACTATGTAGAGCACCTCAAGGGCACGGCATACGAGTAGCCCCCGGTGCGCTCTGCGCCCGTTCATTTGAGCTCGGTTCGCCGTCGAGTCGCAGATTGATTTCCGGAGCTTGCGGCCGACTCGCGGCGGCGTAGACTCTGGCGAAGACCCTTCTCTGGAGGATGCCAATGTCCACATCTCGCTTCAGCATCGTCGAGGGCTACAGGCCGACCGGCGGTGACCTGGTGCTGCTGCCTTTTCTCAGGAAGACGGCGCTCTTTTCGGCCGGCAATCTGGATCCCGTCCTGCGCGGCGCGGCCGCGGGAGACGAGGCCGGGGCGGTCTCCACGGTTCATGCCGGCAGGGCCGGGCGCGGGCGCCTGCTGGCTATGGCCGCGAGGATTGACAACTCCGCCTATCCCGACCTCGACGGGGCCAAGATTGCGGTGAGCAGGGCGCTGGAACGCGCTCGCAAGGAGAACCTGAAGCGCGTGGTGCTGCTGCTCGACGGCAAGCGCGGCGAGCGGTTCTGCGCCGCAGTGCACGAGGGTGCGGCTCTCGGCGGCTACAGCTTCGACAAGTACCTCGCGAAGCGGCCCGCACCCCTTGCTGTCGTGGCCGTGCTCGGTAATGGCGCAAGCGCCGCCCGCAAGCAGGCGCGACGCGACGCCAGAGTCTTCGCCGAAGTCAACGCCGGGCGGGACATCATCAACGAGCCGGGCAACGCCGCGAATCCGGCCACGGTGGCCGCGCACTTCCGGCGTGCGGGGCGCAAGGCGGGACTGCGCGTCGCGATCTGGGATCGCAAGCGCCTCGAGCGCGAGAGGTGCGGGGGAGTGCTGGCGGTGGGCGGCGGCTCGGCGACCCCGCCACGCCTGCTGATCGGCCGCTACTCTCCGCGGCGCTCGAGCGGAGAGCATCTGGTGCTGGTCGGCAAGGGCGTAACCTTCGACACCGGCGGATACTCGCTCAAGCCCGGCCAGGGCATGGGTGCGATGAAGTGCGACATGGGCGGTGCGGCGGCGATGTTCCACGCGGCCTGTGCGATCGCGCGCCTGAAGCTGCCGGTCAAGGTCACGGCTATTACGCCGCTGGTCGAGAACGCGATTGGCAGGGGCGGCTATCGTCCCGGAGATATCCTGCGTACCCGCTCTGGGCGCACCGTGCAGGTGGACAACACCGATGCCGAGGGCCGGTTGATCCTGGCCGACGCGCTGACCATCGCTGGCGAGCAGAAGCCCACGCTGGTGATCGACGCGGCGACGCTCACGGGTGCGTGCGTAGTCGCGCTGGGTCCGGAGATTGCCGGGCTCTACTCGACGGACAAGAACCTGGCCGGGAGGATATCCTCCGCCGGGGAAGCCTGCGGCGAGGCCTTCTGGGAGATGCCGCTCTACGCCGGATATCGCGAGGGGCTCAAGACCCCGGCGGCAGACATCAGGAACATTACCGGTGATCGGTGGGCGGGTTCGATTACGGCGGCGCTGTTCCTCCAGAACTGGGCTCCGGAAGGGGTGCCCTGGGCGCACCTCGACATCGCCGGATCGGCCTTCAGCGAGAAGCCCGTGAAGCACCTTGGACCCGGGGCTCAGGGCTTCGCGATCAAGACCCTGGTCGAGGTGGCCAGGGGCCTGGGCCAGTGATTCCCAGGGGGTTGCGCTCTTCAGCTGCGGTCGATAGACTTCATTCCTGTCGTGACTCGGGGGGGATGGAGGCGCAGCCGTGAAGCTTGCCGTTGCGGGTGCGGGATACGTTGGCCTGGTCGCCGCGACCTGCTTCGCCGAGAGCGGAAACGACGTGGTTTGCGCGGAGACCGACTCCGAGAAACTGGCGCGCCTGCTCGCGGGTGAGATGCCAATCTACGAGCCGGGGCTCGAGGAGCTTCTGCGCCGCAACTCCGCCGAGGGCCGGCTGGTCTTCAACGACAGCTTCGCCGAGGCCTGTCGCGAGGCCGAAGTAGCCTTCATCGCCGTGGGCACCCCGCAGAGCGAGGACGGTTCTGCGGACCTGTCCGCAGTGCGGGCTGCGGCTCGCGAGGCAGGCGGTGCGGCCCGCGATGCCGGGCGAAGACTGCTGGTCGTGATCAAGAGCACCTGCCCGGTGGGCACCAACCGCAAGCTCGGCCGGGAACTCGCCTCCGAGTTTCCGGGCGGGGAAGTGGAACTCGCGAGCAACCCGGAGTTCCTCAAGGAAGGTGCGGCGGTCGAGGACTTCATGTATCCCGACCGCGTGGTGGTGGGAGTCAACAGCGGCGAGGCTGCCGCCCTGCTGCGCGAGCTCTACGAAGTCTTCACGCGTACCGGTGCGCCGATCTTCGTGATGGATCCGGCCAGCGCGGAGATGGCCAAGTACGTCTCCAATTGCCTGCTGGCCAGCCGTATCTCCTTCATGAACGAGATGGCCGGCCTGGCTCATGCCGCCGGGGCGGACATCGACCGCGTGCGCGTGGCTGCCGGTGCCGACCGGCGCATCGGCCAGGCCTTCCTCTTCCCGGGGGTCGGCTACGGCGGCAGCTGCTTTCCCAAGGACGTGCGCGCCATGGAGGCCCTGGCCAGGGAGCTGGGCCTGCCCGCCAGGATCCTGGAGGCCACCGACGACGTCAACGAGCGCCAGAAGCTGGCGCTGGTGCCGCTCATGGAGGAGGAGTACGGCAGGGACTTCTCGTCGCTGAAGATCGCGCTCTGGGGCCTGGCCTTCAAGCCGCGCACCGACGACGTGCGCGAGGCCCCCTCGCTGGTGCTGATCGAAGAATTGCTCTCGCGGGGGGTCGAGGTGGTCTGCCACGACCCGGTGGCCGTCGAGAGCGTGCAGCGCATCCTGGGCGACCGAGTGAGCTACGCTTCGACCGCCTACGAGGCCCTGGAGGGCGCCGACGGGCTGGCGCTGGTTACCGAGTGGAACGCCTACCGCCGGCCGGACTTCGCGCGCATGCGCGAGGCCATGCGCCGGCCGGTGATCTTTGACGGTCGCAATATCTACGATCCGGAGCGACTGGCCACTCGCGGGTTCACCTGCTACGGGATCGGCCGGCCGGTCGCCCGTGCGGAGGATGACAAGTGATACTGCTTACCGGCGCCGCGGGATTCATCGGTTCTCACCTGGCCGACCGGCTGCTCGAGCTCGGCGAGGAAGTCATCGGCATAGACAACTTCGACGACTACTACGACCCGGCGATCAAGCGCGCCAACCTGGCCGAGGCCCGCAAGAGCAACGCTTTCCGGCTGGTGGAGGGCGACATCCGGGATCGCGAGGCGCTCGAGAAGCTCTTCGCCGAGAAGAAGTTCGACGGCGTGGTACACATGGCCGCGCGGGCCGGGGTGCGGCCTTCGATCAGGGATTCGGACCCCTACATCGACATCAACATCAAGGGCACCATAAACCTGCTGGAGGCCGGGCGCAAGGCCGGGGTGGAACGCTACGTGCTGGCCTCGTCCTCCTCGGTTTACGGCGTGGGCACCCCCGCTCCTTTCGAGGAGGACGCGCTCAGCGACCGCCAGGTATCGCCCTATGCCGCCAGCAAGCGCGCCATGGAGCACTTCGCGCGCACCTGGCACGAACTCTACGGCATCGACGTGTCCTGCCTGCGCTACTTCACGGTTTACGGGCCGCGCCAGCGCCCGGAGATGGCCATCCACAAGTTCGCGCGGCTGATCGAAGAGGGCAAGCCCATCCCGGTCTTCGGCGACGGCAGGAGCGCGCGCGACTACACCTACATCTCCGATGCGGTGGACGGCACGCTGGGAGCGCTGCAGCGTTCCACCGGGTTCGAGTGCTACAATATCGGCGAGAGCCGTACCGTGGAGCTCGCTGAGCTGATCTCGCTGATCGAGAACGCGCTGGGCAAGAAGGCCGAGATCGAGCGGCTGCCCGACCAGCTCGGCGATGTGCCGCTGACCAGCGCCAGTGTGCAGAAGGGTCTCGAGAAGATCGGCTACAGCCCGTCCGTGCCCATGGAGGAAGGTCTCCGGAGATTCGTGAAGTGGATGCGCGAGCGGGAGGTCGTCGAGTGAAATGGCTGGTGACCGGCGGCGCCGGTTTCATCGGCTCGCACATCGTCGAGACCCTGGTCTCGCGCGGCGAGAAGGTCCGAGTGGTCGACAACCTGCTCACCGGGCGGCGCGAGAACCTCGCGCCGTTCATGAACGGGATCGAGTTCGTCGAGGCCGACCTCGCGGATCCCGAAGTCGCCGCACGCTGCGTCGACGGCGTGGGATACGTACTGCACCAGGCGGCCTTGCCCTCGGTGCCGCGCTCGGTGGCCGATCCGCTGGCCAGCCACCACAACTGCGTGACGGCAACGGTGGCGTTGCTGGAGGCCGCCCGCAGGGCGAACGTCAGGCGTGTTGTCCTGGCCTCGAGTTCGTCGGTCTACGGCGACCAGCCCGAGTTGCCTAAGGTCGAGACCCAGACTCCCGACCCGCGATCGCCATATGCGGCGGCGAAGCTCGCCTGCGAGGGCTACGCGGCGGCCTTCAACCGCCTCTACGGCCTCTCAACCTGTTCGCTGCGCTACTTCAACATCTTCGGGCCGCGCCAGGACCCCAAGAGCCAGTACGCGGCGGTGATCCCGGCGTTCGCGACCGCTGTTCTCGCCGGCGAACGCCCCACGATCTACGGCGACGGGAGCCAGAGTCGGGACTTCACCTTCGTGGCCAACGCGGTGGAGGCCAACATCCGGGCTGCAACCAGCGATACTCCGCTGTCCGGCGAGGCCGTGAACGTGGCCTGCGGGCGCAAGGCAACCCTGCTCGAGCTTCTTGACGGCATAGAAGGCATCACCGGGAAGAAGGCCAACCCGGTCTTCGCCGAGCCGCGGGCGGGCGACGTGCGCGAGAGCCTGGCGGACATCTCGCGCGCGAAGGAGCTATTCGGTTACGAGCCCGGGGTCAGCTTCTCCCAGGGACTGGAACTCACGGTGAGGAGCTTCGAGAGCCAGGAGAGCAGTCCGTGAACACGATCAAGGTGCTGCAGTTCGGTCTGGGCCCCATCGGGGTCCGTTCTGCAAGGCTGGCCGCTGGCAGGGGCAACATGGAACTCGTTGCCGCCGTGGACATCGATCCCGGGAAGATCGGAAAGGACGTCGGCGAACTGGACGGCGGCGGGAATCTGGGCGTGGCGGTCACCGACGACGTCGCCAGGGCGCTGGTCGAGCTCAAGCCCGATGTGGCGTTGCACACTACGTCGTCCAGGTTCGACGCGGTCTGGCCGCAGCTGGAAGCCCTGGCGGGCGGCGGGTGCTCGGTGGTGAGTTCTACCGAGGAGATGCTCTTCCCTCGCCTGAAGCATGCCGATCTCTGCGATGAGGTCGACGCCCTGGCGCAGGAGAAGGGCGTCGTTCTGCTGGGCACCGGCGTCAACCCCGGGTTCGTAATGGACACCCTCGCGCTGGTCATGACCGCGGTCTGCTACGAGGTCGAGAAGGTTCACGTCGACCGCCGCGTCGATGCCGGTACGCGGCGCCTGCCGTTGCAGCAGAAGGTGGGCGCGGGCATCAGCGTCGAGGAGTTCGCCGAACGCAAGTCGCGCAAGGCCATCGGTCACGTGGGCCTGCCCGAGAGCATGGCCCTGCTGGCGCACGGGCTGAACTGGCCGATCGACGAGATGGAGGAAGGTCTCGAACCCAAGGTTGCCCCGCGCGATATCAGGACCGAGTACCTCGAGGTCAGGAAGGGGCGGGTTGCGGGCATCCACAACACCGGGCGCGTGATCTCCGGCGGGCGCGAGCGGATCACGCTGGACCTCCAGATGTACGCGGGCTGCGAGGACCCTCACGACTTCGTGAAGCTGACCTCAACGCCGCCGATCGAGACCAGGATCAACACCGGCGTAGCCGGAGACCTGGCCACTGCCGCCATGCTGGTGAACATGGCGTGCAGGGCAGTCGAAGTGGCGAGGATAAACCCCGGGCTGCGGTTGATGACCGACATGACTCTGCCCCGACTCGCCGGATAGGCGGGCCGACCGCAGAGGAACAGAAGCGCATGTTCCCTCACCGTCGGCGAAGTCCTCTCCGGCATGCGACCTCGGGCTTTTCGGTGACCCGCGTCCCCGTTCCGGGCAGGTGCGTCCTTGTCTGACGATATCGACTTCGAAGCCTGTACCTACTGCGGTGCCCAGATTCCCGCGGACATAGTCCGTTGCCCCAGGTGCGGCGAGTACACCGACGGCCGGGGGCCGCTGGCCGGCCGGCAGAAGATGACGCCGCGGAACGTTTTCTTCATGGTGATCGGTGTGATCACCACCATTGCCTTCCTGACCTACATGCTCGGAGGCTGCTGACCCGCACTTCCTGATACCCGGAACCCGGAACCGCGGTTACGGGAGGAACTTGTCGGGGTCCTTGAGCTTGTGCGGCAGGTACTTCTGGATCACGAAGTTCAGGCCGTGCTTGGCGAAGGCCTGCTGCTCCACGCGGACCCCCATCTGGATCATCTGGTTCAAGGCGTCCTGCCACTGCTTGTAGGTCTTTATGAAGGGATCGTTCTTCAGGGCGTCCCGGGCGCGCTTGATATCCACTTCGGCAAGGGGGTGCGTGGCGTCATTGAGATCGAAGTCGATTATGTCCTGGGGCGTGACCCCCAGGAACCGGGCCTGGGGAACGCAGAAGAACTTGTTGATGTGCGCGGCGTTGCCGGAGCCGACCTTGAGGGTCCGGTAGATGTTGCTGTAGCCGTAGGGGTCGCCGTCGGTGAACACGTAGACCGGCAGGCGCTTTTCGTCGGCCAGGCGGCGGATGAAGCGCCGGCAGGCGCGGGTGGGGACTCCGCTCATGGCCACTATGATGCACTTGGTCTTCTGCCAGTACCCGTGGTATACCAGGCGCTGGAAGAGGGCGCTGGTTTCAACGACCAGGATGAACTTGGCGCCGGTCTTGAACCCGAGGTGTTCGACTTTGCTGGGGATACTCCAGGCGCCGGAGCCCTGCTTGGTGCAGTCGATGCGCACGGTCTTCCCGGTGCGCCAGTCCTTGTCGATCACCACCAGGTCCCCGGCAACGTCTCCGCCGCGCTCGTCGGGCACGAAGCCCAGTTGCTCGCGGTTTACGCCGTAAAAAGCTTCCACGTCGTCCATGACCGCGTCGCTTTCGGGTTGCTCGTTGAAGCGGCACTCCGCCCAGCCCTTGGAGTTGTAGTACATCTCTCGCTTCGAGCAGATCTCGTCGGTTTCGATATTGGTCTTGGCACTGGACATCATGCGAATGGATTGCGCGAAGGTCTTGACCGTGGCGTAGGCCAGGGTGCGTTCGCTCCTCTTGCCCAGGAGTTCGAAGTGCCCGACCTTGGGATCGTAGCTGACGTTGGAGAGCGACCGGATCGGGAACTTCAGGCTGGGGCGCGTTCCGCGCTTGATTTCGCTGACCATGTGGTCGGCAGCCTTGGTGATCTTCTTCACCACCTCAGCCTTGGTTGCCGGCCGGGCCTTTTCCTTGAGCTTGCTCAGTGAGGGCTTGGGGACCGGCTTGCCGCTCCGGCGCTTGGCCACCTTGACCCTGGGGCCGCCCTTCGTGCCGGTGGCTTTGGCCTTGACCCTGGTCTTCCCCTTGCTCCCTGCTTTGCGCTTGGCCATGTCCGTTCACCTCAGCCCGTGCGGGCACGCTTGAGCATGCCCTTGAGCTTGCTGACCATCCGCCTCTCCTGCGTCTCGGAGAACTTGAGGATCTCACGCAGGCCGATGCCGATGTGCGGTATGTAGAGTTCGATGTAGTCGCGCTTGCGTTGCTCTTCGGCCTCGCGGCGCCGGCGCGAGAGGAAGACGCTGAGCCTGCGTCCGCACTCCTGGAGGCAGAGCTTGGTTTCCTTGATGATGTTCGGGTAGCTGGCGATGGCTTCCTTGCTCTCGCTGGTGAATGGCACCCACACCGATGCGAAGTGCACGCTGATGACCAGCGGCCCGGAGGGCGGCGCCCCCCGGCTTTGATCCACGTGGTAGTTGCGCCATGAGGTGGAGAGTATGCTCTCCCAGATTGCGCAGCTGCCCTGCTGGTAGAGCAGCGGCACCCGGTTGGCGAAGCGGATCACCTTGGCCAGGCCGTCGGCCGGCAGGCTCCCGCCGTAGGCTACGGCCGCCTCGACCTGAAAGGGGTTGCCGCGATACACGCGGGGCGGTCTGGTGACCGCGGTGTAGAAGTCGGCCTCGTATTCCTTGCGCAATCCCGCGACCAGCGCCTCCTCGCCGATGGGCGCGAGACAGTCGGTCGGCGGGTTCATGATCTTGGTGCTCTGGATCGCCCGGTACAGCCGCTCGGCCTCGCCGTTGGCGATCCGGCTGGGGCGCGAGCGCGGCGCGATCCTGGCCTTCTCGCAGATATCCTTGGCCAATCGCGCCGAAACACGGGTGAAGTCGCCCTGCAGACACCCCGACAGGTTGCGGCTGCGGGTCTGGCGCAGAATGGAGATCAGCGCGCCGAGCTCCAAACCGTAGGGGTGCGGCTTGATTTCACGAGGGATCACCGGGAGTTCCTTGCTGGCACGCGGGAATTCCAGCTTGGCGCCGTCGGGCGCGTGGTAGATGACCCGGGCGTGAGGATTTGCCACCGCGGTCTGCTGAAGGTACTCGTCCACCGACTGGCGCCCGCGCTGGAATCGTGCCTCGAGCTCAAGCTCCACGCGGGTGCCCTGGCTCCGGTCCCACTCGACCTCGTCCTCGCGCACTATCTGGGGCTGGTTCTTGATAGTGTCGACCTGGACCTCGTAGTAGTGGGCCGGCTTCTTGGCACCGGTGCGGCTGGTGATGCGCATGGGCCGTCCGGTGGTGAGCTGCCCGTACATGCCCGCGGCGCTGATGCCGATTCCCTGTTGCCCGCGGCTCATTTTCAGGCGGTGGAACTTCGAGCCGTAGAGCAGCTTGCCGAAGATCTTGGGTATCTGGGCCTTGACGATGCCCGGCCCGTTGTCGGTCACAGCCACGCAGAATCGGTCCTCGGCACCCTCAACGGTCCTGATCTCGACGAAGAGATCCGGAAGGATGTGCGCTTCCTCGCAGGCGTCCAAGGCGTTGTCGACGGCCTCCTTGATGGCGGTAAGCAGCGCCTTGCGTGGATTGTCGAAACCCAGCAGGTGCCGGTTCTTGGTGAAGAACTCGCTTACCGAGATCTCCCGCTGCTTGGCGGCCATCGACTGGGCGGTTTCGGGACCGGCACCTCGCCTGCGCTTCGGCGCTGCCGTTGAAGAACTGCCGGCCCTGCCAGCGGTCTTGCTCCTGGCCTTGGCCCGCTGGGCCCTGGTCTTTGACAGCTTGATTACGGTGCGGGGCTTCTTGGCGGACTTGGACTTGCCGCTGCTTGAGCGCGAGCCGGATGTGGACTTACCCGGCTTGCCCTTGCTCTTGTCGCCCGATGGTGGTGCCGCAAAGAGCGTAGCTTGCTGAGGGTTGAGCCTCTTGGCCATTCATGACTCCACTCCCCCCCAGGAAAATGGCCCAAGCCCGGTTCGCAGAACGCAGAATCGGAAGGGCCGTGAAGCACGGCGATTATCGGACTCTGGAGTCAGAAGTCAAGTCAAAAAAGGGGTTTGAGGACCAGAAGGGGCTCTTGCAGGCAGGTCGAACGGCCGCAAAACGGCGTTTCGCGCTTGATTGTAGAAGATCACATCCTACCATTTGGTAGGATGTGGCAGCGGCCAGTGTGAGTACCTGCAGGCGAAGAGAGGTCTGAAGTGGAGAAGCGCAGAAGCAGACCGCTTATCAAGCGCGAGGTCAACGAGTTGCTGCTGCTCTTCGAGATTGGGCAGTTGCTGGACGCTTCGCCGGACCTGAGGGAAGCCGTCGGCGAGGTGCTCGAGGTAATTGCCGCGCACACTTCCATGCAGCATGCCACGCTGACGCTGGTCAACCGCGACAGCGGGGAGCTGATGAGCGACGCTGCCTACGGTTTTGAGAGCGGCAGGCGCCAGGGGCAGGGAGGGCATGTGGGCGAAGGGCCGGTGGGGAAGGTCATCGCCGCGGGGCGCGCCGCAGTGGTGCGCCAGGGTGCCAGCGATCCACTCTTCGTCGACAGGCCCGGCGGCGCACCGCGGCGGGTGCGCAGAAAGGACGTGGCCTACTTCTGCGTACCGATCCGGATGGGCAACGAGTCGATCGGCGCTCTCAGCGCCGATCACCTCTTCGAGGCGCCACTGCCCCCGCAGGAGGACATCCGCCTGCTGGCCATCATCACATCGATGATTGCCCAGGCAGTTCGGCTGCGACGCAGCGCCCAGGAGGAGCAGAAGCGCCTCGAGGAGGAAGTCAAGCAGCTCAGGGAGGAGCTCAAGGGCCGCTTCCGGCCGGACAACATCGTGGGCAGCTCCGGTGCGATGGAGGCGGTCTTCGATATGATAGGCCAGGTGGCCCCCAGCGACGCCACCGTGCTGGTCAGGGGCGAAAGCGGTACCGGCAAGGAGCTGGTGGCCCACGCGGTGCACTACAACAGCCCGCGGGCTGAGAGGCCGTTTGTCAAGGTCAACTGCGCCGCGCTTCCGGAGACCATGATCGAGAGCGAGCTCTTCGGTCACGAGAGGGGCGCCTTCACCGGAGCGCTCTCGGCGCGGAAAGGCCGCTTCGAGCTCGCCAACGGAGGTACGCTCTTCCTCGACGAGATCGGCGACTTTTCGGCCTCGACGCAGATCAAGCTGCTGCGCTTCCTGCAGGAGCGCGAGTTCGAACGCGTGGGATCGGCCGAGACCATCAAATCGGACGTGCGGGTGATAGCTGCAACCAACCGTGACCTCGAGGCCATGGTTGCCGACGGGGAGTTCCGGCAGGACCTCTACTACCGCCTGGAGGTCTTCCCGGTCCACGTGCCCCCGCTGCGTGACCGGCGCACGGATATCGTGCTGCTGGCCGACTTCTTCGTGGAGAAGTACGCCCGCGAGAACGGCAAGGCCATCAAGCGCATCTCGACGCCGGCGATCGATATGCTGAACGCCTACCACTGGCCGGGAAACGTGCGCGAGCTGGAAAACTGCATCGAGCGGGCTGTGGTGCTCAGCACCGACGGTGTGATCCACGGCCACCATCTGCCGCCTTCGCTGCAGACCGCCGAGGCCAGCGGAACCGAACCCAGGGGCGCGCTGCAGGAGTCACTCGACCGCCTGGAGCGGGAAATGCTCCTGGACGCGCTGAAGTCTGCCCGCGGCAACAAGGCCAAGGCCGCCCGGATGCTGGGCATCACCGAGCGACTTATTGGCATCCGCGTCAAGAAGCACGATATCAACCCGCGCAGATTCCGTACCTCTCGGTAGGTTCTAGGTCCACAGCATACCATATGGTAGGTCGGCGGCGTTGACGCCAGATCTTTACGCGGCGCTTAAGACGCTGCACAAATTAGGCTTATGCAAATTGTGAGGTCTGCCGGCGCTGTGGCACACGCATTGCGCAGCTATACGGTGTCGCATGATGGTCGCATTGGACAAGTGTGAGAGGCTGTGAGCCAGGTTAAGATGCGGTGCTCGCGGTTGTGGGTGGTCGGTTTCACGAAGGACAACGAGGCCTACTACGAGCACGACGATGGCGCCCTTTCCAACTTCGCTTTGGCACGGAGGAGAAATGCTCAAAGAAATGCGAAAAGCGTTCCTGGTGACCGGAGCAGGCGTGCTGCTGGGCTCGGGGACGGTCCTGGCCGACGACGCGACCGGCGGTGCGGCAAAAGCGGCATCTTCGGTGGGGCTGGACACTGTCTGGGTGCTGGTTGCCGCCTTCCTGGTCTTCTTCATGCAGGCGGGTTTCGGCATGGTCGAGGCCGGCTTCACGCGCGCCAAGAATGCCTGCAACATACTCACCAAGAACTTCCTGGACTACTGTGTGGCCAGCCTGATGTTCTTCGTGGTCGGCTACGGCTTCATGTTCGGCAAGGGTAACGGCTTCATCGGTTGGAGCGGTTTCATGCTCGAGGGGGCGGAGAACCCCTCGGGTGTGCCGCTGGCCGCCTTCTGGCTGTTCCAGGCGGCGTTCTGTGGCGCCGCCGCGACGATCGTTGCCGGGGCCATGGCCGAGCGCATGAAGTTCCACGCCTACCTGATCTACACCGCGATCATCAGCGCGGTGGTATATCCGATAGTCGGACACTGGATCTGGAGCGGTGAGGGCTGGCTCGCGGGTCTCGGTTTCGGCGACTTCGCCGGAAGCACCGTGGTGCACCTCACGGGGGGGATGGTCTCGCTGGTGGGCACGATTGTCCTCGGCGCGCGAATCGGGAAGTACGGCCCGGACAAGAAGGCCCGCGCGCTGCCGGGGCACTCCATACCGCTGGCCGCGCTCGGCGTTTTCGTGCTGTGGTTCGGTTGGTTCGGCTTCAATCCCGGGTCGACGCTGGGAGTCAGTGACGGATCGGCGATCTCGCGCATTGCCACCAACACCAATCTGGCTGCGGCCGCCGGCGCGGTTTCTGCTATGATCGCGGTCTGGGTGATCTACGGCAAGCCCGACCTGTCGATGACCATGAACGGTGCGCTGGCCGGACTGGTGGCGATCACGGCTCCCTGCATGTTCGTCTCGGCGGGAGCCTCGATCGCGATCGGTTTCATCGCCGGCGCGGTGGTGGTCTTCGGCGTTGTGATGCTCGACCGCCTGGGCGTCGACGACCCGGTGGGCGCGGTGGCGGTGCACGGCTTCAACGGCATCTGGGGCACGCTTGCGGTGGGGATCTGGGGCCAGCAGGCCCTGGGCCTGGGGCGCAACGGCCTCTTCTCGGGCGGCGGTTTCACGCAGCTGGGCGTGCAGGTCCTGGGCGTGCTGGCGGTTGCCGGCTTCGCGGCGGGGGTGATGACCGCAGTATTTTTGGGCATCAAGTACTCTGTCGGCTTGCGGGTCTCCCGTGAGGAGGAGCTCCAGGGTCTGGACATCGGCGAGCACGGCATGGAAGCGTACTCCGGCTTCCAGGTCTTCACCACGGTATGAGGCGGGTTGGAGATGAAGCTCATAATCGCCTACATTCAGCCCAACAGGCTCAGCGACGTGAAGCGCGAGCTCTACAGCGCGGAGGTCTATAAGATCTCGGTGACCAACGCCCTGGGCTGCGGCCAGCAGAAGGGATTTCACGAGTCCTATCGCGGTGTGGACATGGAGGTCAACCTGCTCAAGAAGGTGCGCCTGGAGATCGCGGTAAACGAGGAGTTCGCGGAGCGCACGGTGGAGGCCATCGTGCGCGGCGCCAAGAGCGGACAGATCGGCGACGGCAAGATATTTGTCTTGGCGCTTGCCGAGTGCATCAGGATTCGCACGGGTGAGACCGGTGGGGCAGCCATCGGCTGAGGTTTTGTGAGGGAGAGCGGGTGCCCCGGGGGTGCCCGGAAGTCAAGAAAGGGAGAGAGAAAGTGGAAGTCAAAGAAGTTCTGAAGCTCATCAAGGACAAGAAAATCGTTGCCGTCGACGTCCGGTTCATGGACTTCCCCGGCCTGTGGCAGCACTTCACGGTACCGGCCGGTACCGTGGACGAGGACACGTTCAAGGACGGATTGGGGATCGACGGGTCCTCGATCCGGGGCTGGCAGGCCATCAACGAGAGTGACATGCTGGTGGTGCCCGACCCGGCCACCGGGTTCATCGACCCCTTTGCCAGGTTCCCGACCCTGGTGCTGGTCGGAAACATCCAGGACCCCATCACCCGCCAGGACTACGGCAAAGACCCGCGGAACATCGCTCGCAAGGCGGAGAAGTACCTGGCCTCCACTGGACTTGGCGACACCGCCTTCTTCGGTATGGAGGCGGAGTTCTTCGTTTTCGATGACGTTCGCTACGACACGAAGGGTCACTCCAGCTTCTACGCTGTCGACTCCGTCGAGGGCCAGTGGAACACGGGTCGCGAGGAGGGTCCCAACCTCGGCTACAAGCCGCGCTACAAGGAGGGCTACTTCCCGGTCCCGCCGGCCGACTGCCAGCAGGACCTGCGCGAGGAGATGGTCCAGGAGATGGGCAAGGTGGGGCTGGACGTGGAATGCCACCACCACGAAGTGGCTTCCGGCGGGCAGGCCGAGATAGACACCAAGTACAAGCCGCTGGTGCGCGCAGCCGACGAACTCCTGATCTTCAAGTACATCGTCAAGAACGTGGCGCGCCGCAACAACAAGACGGTGACGTTCATGCCCAAGCCGATCTTCGGTGACAACGGCTCGGGGATGCACACCCACATGTCGATCTGGAAGGACAAGGACACGACCTTCGCCGGAGACATGTACGCGGGGCTCAGTCAGGCCGCGTTGTACGCCATCGGCGGTGTGCTGCGTCACGCCGGCGCGTTGCTGGCGATGACCAACCCGACCACCAACAGCTACAAGCGGCTGGTGCCGGGCTACGAGGCGCCGGTGAACCTGGCCTATTCCTCGCGCAACAGGTCCGCGGCGGTTCGAATCCCGATGTACTCGCACAGCCCCAAGGCCAAGCGCATGGAGTTCCGCTGCCCCGACCCGAGCTGCAACCCGTATCTGGCGCTGAGCGCGATGCTGATGGCCGCCATCGACGGCATCCAGAACAAGATCGATCCTGGCGCGCCGCTGGACAAGGACATCTATGACCTGCCCCCCGAAGAGCTGGCCAAGGTCCCGTCCACGCCGGGCAGCCTGGACGCTGCGCTGGACTGCCTCGAGGAGGATCACGAGTTCCTGTTGAAGGGTGACGTCTTCACCGAGGACGTGATCGACACCTGGATCGGCTACAAGCGCGACCGGGAAGTGGACTCCCTGCGCCTGCGTCCGCACCCCTACGAGTTCGCGCTTTACTACGACTGCTAGCTGGGAGGAGCCAATCGACCCCCAGCGTACCGGTAAGAGCAGTAGTACGAGTACGGCTGGCAGAACGTTCTTCAACGACCTGCGGGCTTAAGGCAGGGGAGAGCAGCGCCGATTCGAGGAGGATGCAGGGCCCCCACTCTCCCGGGGCCGCCCCTTCTCAGACTGCAGGCCGTGGGCCGCGCCTTCGGCCTGCAGTATTTCTGTCCGCGAAGGGCAGGCGTTGTATGCCGTGATGGCTGCAGGCAGCGCTGCCAGGCTGTCTCTCATCGGCCTGCTGGCTGACCTCCTGCGCGAAGCACCTCGGTATCCTGACCGGGCCAGTCCGCGCAGGTGCGCCGGGACTGAAGGTGGCTACCGCTTCGCGGCCGCCTTGTTAACGGCAGCGAGCAGCTGCTTCATTTCGAAGGGTTTGCGCAGGAGTTGGGGGGCGAGGCCGGGCGGCACCCGTTCGGCCAGGTCACGGGGAGCGGCGCTGCAGAGCACGACCCTTCTGGCGAGGTCGGGCCAGCGTCTCGCGATGGCGGTCAGGAGGTCGAGGCCGCTGGCGGCGCCGAGGCCGAGGTCGAGGGTCACCGCGTCGAACATCTCTGCGCCGGCTTCGAGCTTCTCCTCTGCCTCTTCGACGCTGCGCGCCACGGCCGGCTCGTTCCCGAACAGCGAAAGCGCCTCGGAGATGACCGAGGAGACCTCCGGATCGTCCTCGACGATCAGTACCTGCAGGCCCTTGCGCATCGGCGCCGGCAGTGGCCGTGCCTCTCTCCGGGGGGCCGTGCCGTCCCTGCTCCGGGACGGCGCAGCCGGAATGGAGATCCGGAAGGTCGATCCGCCTGCGCCGGTATCGATCAGGGATATCTGCCCGCCGTAGGCCTCCAGCAGGCTGCGCGAGAGCCACAGTCCCAGCCCGGACCCGCTTCCCCTCTTCTTGCCGGAGATCCCGCGCTCAAAGAGGCGTTCCCGGATTTCGACCGGTACGCCGGGACCGTTGTCGGCGGTGTCGATCTCCACCCGGCCTTCGTGCGCACGGGCACTGATCTTCACGCGGCACTTCTTCTTCCCGGTCTGCAAGGCGTTGCGCACAAGATTTGACAGGGCGCACTCCAGCAGCACTGCGTCGCCGCTGGCGAGCAGGCTCTCGACGGGGTCCTGGGTGACCGCGTTCTCGCTGCCGGCGATGTCGTTGCCCAGCAGCGCGACCTTCGCGATGACGGCGGGGACATCGAAGCTCTCGGGGGGGCGGTCGGCGGCAGGGTCGCGGCCCAGGAGGACCATCGAGACCGCCTGGCAGTAACGCGACTTGCGCCGGATGTTTTCGGCAATGCGCATCAGCGGTTCGGGCAGCTGCTGGGACGCCATGATCTCTGCACTGCTGGTAACCACCGTCAGCGGATCGATCAGTTCGTGTGCCAGCGCGTAAAGGCTGCCCAGGTTGAGGCTGTTCGGCAAGCCTGCCGATGTCGAGCGATCGTCCAAGATAGCCTCCGGTGCCCATGCTGCTCCATGTATGTATAGTCATTAGTAGAGGAATGTCAAGGTGCGCGGGTCCCGGTGCCGCCTGCTACACTCTTCCGCACTTGGGCAATGTCTATCGGTATCCTATATGTCCACGGACTCCTGTTGAAGTCGGCGGTATTCCCGAGGGGTCCGGCCGGTCTTCTGCTTGAAGACGCTGGCGAAGTAGTTCTGGTTGCAGAAGCCGCAGCGCGCGGCGACGTCGATGACCCGCATCGACGAGTTCGCCAGCAGACTCTTGGCGCGGCTGATGCGCAGCGCGGCCAGATAATGGTGAAAGGGCACGCCCATCTCCTCGCTGAAGACGTGCGCGAAGCGCGAGCCGCTCAGGAACACCTCGCGGGCCGCATCTTCGACTGTCAGAGGTCGGGAGTAGTTCCGGGCGGCGTATCGCAGTGCCTGGCGGACCGGTTCGGAGCGCGACTGGCCCTCCAGCTCCTGGAGCCGCAGGGCCTCGCCCGCCTGGGCCGCGAAACCGGCGATGACCGAGATTACCTTGCCCAGGCGCATGAGTTGGGCACGAGAGCGGGTCTCGATGCCGAGACTGCCCGCAGGGGGCTGTTCGTCTCTGAGGCTTACCGGTCCGGCGAACACGGTGCCGGCGTGTTCGCCGTCAAGCATGACAGGAACGACCAGCTCGGTGACCCCCGCGTGGCAGCGCTTGATGTACGGGCGGCGCAGTGTTCCGGCGCGGGCGTTGGCTCTCTTGAAGTCGTCGCGATAGCACAGGTCCTCTCGGTCGCGTTTGACGCCCCGGCAGAACGCGTGCGAGTGTCGCCGCATGGGCTTGGGCAGCCGGGCATGGCGGGCGAAGCCGGCCAGGTCGTGAACGCAGATGCTGAGGCCGCTGAGTTCGGCGATGCCTGCCAGCACCGGACGCAGGTCGGCCACCATGGCGCCGGCGCGGGTGGGGCGCTTGGCGGTCATGTTGTGCGAGGCTGGTCCTTCAGGCCGAGCTTGCCCATCTTCTCCCAGAGAGTCTTGCGGCTGACGCCCAGGAGTTTGGCGGCCTCGGTGCGGTTGCCTCCGGTCTCGGAAAGGGCCCGCCGGATTGCGAAGCGTTCGGCACCGGCAACGGCGTCGGCGAGCGTGGTGACCTCGCCCTCGTCTTCCGGCGCGGTCGAATTACCGAGGCCGGCCGGGGGTCGGGATTGCGCTCCGCGCAGCAGGTCCTCGCCGCGGAGTTCCCCGCCCTCGGGTGTCAGTGCGATTGCGCGGCATACGGCGTTCTCGAGTTCGCGTACGTTGCCGGGCCAGGGGGCTTCGACCAGGCGCTTGAGAGTTGCCGGCGGCACCGAGTAATCGCGCCCGCACCCGTGTCGCCCGATGAAGTGCCCGACCAGGTCGGGGATGTCCTGGGGCCTGTCGGCGAGAGGTGGCAAATCGATGGTTACGACGTTGAGGCGGTAGTAGAGGTCCTCGCGGAAGTGCCCGCCGCCGGCCAGTTCGCCGAGGTCCGCCTTGGTCGCGGCGATCACCCGCACGTCGATGTCGTGGGTCTTGTCCGAGCCCACCCGTCGGATTCTCTTTTCCTGGAGTACGCGCAGCAGCTTGCCCTGCAGCTCGGGCTTGAGATCGTCGATGTCGTCCAGAAAGAGGGTGCCACCGCGGGCCTCCTCGAACAGGCCCCTGCGGTCGTACTGCGCGCCGGTGAAGGCACCCTTCACGTGGCCAAATAGCTCGTCCTCGAGGAGGTTCTCCGGGACCGCCGCGCAACCCAGAGCCACGAACGGCGCGGCGCGGCGCATGCTGGTGGAGTGCACCGCGCGGGCCACCAGCTCCTTGCCGCTGCCGGACTGGCCGTTGATCAAGATGGTCACGTCGCTGCCGCCCACGCGCTCGATGAGCTTGTATATGCTCTGCATCGCGGGACTGGCGCCGACCATGCCTTCGAAACTGCCGCGCTCGCCGAGCTCGGTCTGGAGGCGCTCGACCTCGTCCTGGAGGCGGCGGAGCTCCAAGCAGCGCTCCAGGCGTACCAGGACCTCCTCGTCGAGGAAGGGCTTCTGGAGGTAGTCGAAGGCTCCGATCTGCATGGCCTTGACCGCGCTCTCCACCGAGCCGTGGCCGGTGATCACCAGCGAGACCATTTCGGGATTGCGCTCCTTGGCGGCCTGCAGTACGTCGAGACCGTCGCCGTCGGGCAGGCGCAGGTCGGTGATCAGGCCTTCGAAGTCCTCGGCTGCCACGTGACGCGCGGCCTGGGCCGCGGTCCCGGCGCGGATGACTTCGTGCCCGGCGTCTTCCAGCGCGTCGCCGAGGGTGATTCGGATGGACTTCTCGTCGTCGACCAGGAGTATCTTCACTACGCCTCTTCCTTTCGCTGGACCGGCAGCGTGACCACGGCCCTGGTGCCGCTGTTCCCGGAGCTTTCCAGGAATAACTCGCCACCGTGGCTGGCGACTATGGAGTGAGCCACGGGCAGGCCCAGGCCGGAGCCCTCGCCCGCGCCCTTGGTGGTGTGAAATATGTCGAAGGCCGCATCGCGCTCTTCGGGACTCATTCCGCAGCCGTTGTCCTCTACTTCGACGCGCAATTCGGCGGCTTCCGAGTCGGCGGCGGCGCGCAGCGTGACCCTGCCGTTCGAGCGGTCCTTGACCGCATCGGCGGCATTGATCAGCAGGTTGAGGAAGACCTGCTCAAGCGCGTGACGGTCGCCGAGAACCGCGGGCAGCTCACCGGGCAGTTCGCGGATCACCTCGACGCCCTCCAGACGGTGCTCGCCGAATCTCAGGGCGTCCTCCAGCGTGCCGCCGATGTCCACGGGCGCCAGTTCCTTGCTGGCACGCTGGAACTGGGTCATCTGCCTGACGATTCGGCCGATACGCTGGAGCCCCTCGTTTATGAGTTCGAGGTACTGGCGCTCGCGACCCTCGGCGGGCACCACCTTTTCGAGTCGGCGGGCGGCATTGAGCATGCCTCCGAGGGGGTTGTTGATCTCGTGGGCCACTCCGGATGCCAGTTTGCCGGTGGCGGCCAGTCTCTGAGCGATCGCTGCAGCCTGCTCGGCACGCCTGTACTTGTCGGTGGCTTCGTCGACGCGGTTCTCGAGATGTTGCCGGTGGCTGACCACCTCGTCGGCCATGGTGTTGAATGAGCGGATCAGCTGGCCGACCTCGTCGCGCCGACCGGCATCGCGGGGCCGGGAGGGATCACTCCCGGAGGCCAGCTGGCGACTGGCCTGCGCGAGTTCTGCGACCGGTGAGAGCACCTGGCGGCTGAGGAGCATGAGCAGCGCTACGCCGACCAGTACGGTGCCCACCAGCATGGCGGGCAGCAGCTCAAGAACGTAACCGCCCAGTCCGGTAGCTCCCGGTCTGGGTTTGCCGTATAGCTGGTATCTGTTTCCCCTGGGATCGATGGCCACCGCGATCGGTTTGCCGGAGGCGCTGCCGGTCTCTCCAGCGGTAGAGGCCAAGACCTGTCCGCTGCCGTCCGCCACCGTCCACTCGCTCAGCAGACCGCTCGAGTCCAGCATTCCCACGATGGCTTTCGGGGACTCCTTCAGGTCTCCTGCTGCCCCGCTGGAGACCGCCCACTTGAATGTGCTTCTGACAATCAACGCGTTCTGGCCGCGGGTGGAGTCGAGAATCTGGGCAACCGAGGCCAGTGTTACCATTACGTAACCGAGAGCCATGACCGCGATGGTCGTGAGCAATACCTTGATTCGCAAACGCATACGGTCGATTTTATGCCGTTGCCATGAGGATGTCAACGCTGTGACGGGGGGATTGCTTAACACTTGCCGCTTTCGGTGCTCATGCTCAGCGCTGCGCGGTGCTGCTGTTCGCAATCGACCTGGCGTGCCGTCTTCCGAGCGCGCGCACGATTGCCGTATTGCCCATGGGCCCTTGTGAGCTGCAGCAGCCCTGGCAGGCCGTTCTTCAACGGCCTGCCAGGGACGCACCGGCGCATTTCCGTGGCGAGATCGGAAATTACCTTGAGGACGCAGCGCGTTGTGCTAGAAGCTCTAGTATGAACTGCAGCTGCTCGGAGAAAGCTGCGCTTTCACAAGAATACCACAGGAGGTATCATGTTGGGGCGAATTGCACTTCTGACGACAGTACTGTCCGCGGTGGTGTCCGTGGCACTCTCCGACGAGATCGTAATGAAGAACGGTGACCGGCTCAGCGGCAAGGTCGTCAGCCTTGCCGGCGGGAAGCTGGCTATCAAGACCGCCTACTCGGAGAAGCCCATCGAGGTAGACAAGGCCCGGATCAAGAGCATAACGACGGACGAGCCTATCGAAGTGCACCTGGCCAGCGGCGAGATCATCAAGGGCAGGTTGAAGACCGACAAGGGCGGCGTGATTACCGCGCAGCCCGGTGACGGCCGCGGCCTCGTTGCTGTCGACTGGTCCAAGGTCGAGAAGGTCAACCCGCCCAGGAGCAAGTGGGGCGGAAGCGTGACGGTTTCCGGCGCGGACCAGGGGGGCAACACCGAGAGGGTCAGTGCCTCGGTGGGCGCCGAGGCAGGCCGCCGCACGGAGCGCGATCGATTCAGCCTGCGCTTCCTCTGGAACTACGCGGAGGAAGAGGATGAGCTGACGGCGCGCAACGTCTTCGGTGCGGCCAAGTACGACTACTTCTTCACGAAGCGGATCTACGGCTACCTCAGCGAAGAGCTGCTCTCCGACGAGTTCCGGGACCTCGAGCTTCGGGCGGTGACCGGCGCGGGTCTTGGGTGGCAGGTGGTCGAACGCAGCGATCTGTCGTTCTCGGCCGAGGCCGGCGTGGCCCACGTGAACGAGGACTTCGAGTTGGGCGAGGACGACAGCCACGTGGCCGCGCGCGTGGCGGCCAGCTTGAAGTGGGTGATATTCAAGCGGGTGACTTTCACCGACGAGCTGACCTTCCTGCCGAGTATGGAGGAGAGCCAGTACCAGATGCGCAACGAGGCGGCGTTGACCAGTCCGCTGGGCGCCGGCTGGAGCCTGAAGTTCGCCAACGTCTTTGAGTACGACGACGCCCCCCCGCCTGGCATCAAGAAGACCGACCGTACCTGGCTGCTGGGACTGCAGTACAAGTTCTGAAGAATTCGGGGGCGGGGATCAGGGGCCGGGGTCCGGCGAGCCCTGATCTCTGTCCCGGTCTGTGCCTCGATTGACACATCCTCCTGCCTCGGCTAGGATTCCCCCATCCTGGAGGGTGCATTTGTGACCGTGAGATTCGACCAGATCAGCATCATGGGCGTGGGGCTGCTCGGCGGGGCCGTCGGCCTCGCCGCCAAGAAGGCCGGTGTCGCCAATCGGGTTGCCGGTTACTGTCGGCGTCCAGAGGCCGCCCGCGCGGCGGTGGAGGCCGGTGCCGTCGACGAGTGCCATACCGACGCGTCCAAGGTCGCGGCGGGCAGTGAACTCGTGGTTCTCTGCACCGGTCCCGAGACCGTTCCGCAGATAGCAGCCGAGATTGCCGAAGGACTGTCCGAAGCGGCAATCGTCACCGACGTGGCCAGCGTCAAGAGCCGCGTGGTCGCCGGCTGCACCGAGGCTCTCGGCAAGAAGGCGCGCTTTGTGGGCTCGCACCCCCTGGCCGGTTCCGAGAAGCGCGGAGTCGAAAACGCCGCGGAATTCAGTCTGAGTGGTGCGGTCTGCGTGGTGACTCCCACCCGGTCCACCGACGCGGTGGCGCTGGAGACCGTCAGGGAGTTCTGGGCGGCGCTGGGGCTTGAGGTACTGGAGCTTTCCCCGGAAGAGCACGATGCCCGTCTGGCGCGCACCAGCCACCTGCCGCACATGGTCGCTGCGGCGCTTTGCGCCCTGCTCAAGCCCGGCGACGAGCCGTTCTGTGCCACCGGTTTTCGCGACGCTACCCGTGTCGCCACGGGCGATCCCGCAATGTGGACCGAGATCGCGCTGGCCAACCGCGAAGCCCTGGCCGCCGAGCTCTACCGGCTGGCCAAGCGCCTGCAGGGCGCTGCGGATCTCCTGACCGCCGCGGACCGGGATGCGTTCCGCAAGTTCCTCGAATCCGGCTCGGAGCCCCGCTCCGAGCTGATGGGGAGAGGCCAGGCCTGATGTTTCACAGAATCGAGGTGGCTCTCAAGCGCAATCGCATCGACGTCGCCGGCAAGGGCATCGTGGCCGAAGCCCGGCACCTGGGGATCGAGGGCATCAGGTCCTGCCGGACCGTGCGGGTCTATGTTCTGGAGGCCGACTGGGAGCGCGAGGATGCAGAACGCGCCGCCCGCGAGCTGCTGGCCGATCCGGTGGTCGATGTCTTTCGAGCCGACTGGCCGGTGCTTGACGAGGTCGACGCCCAGGTGCTCGAGGTGGTTCGCAAGCCCGGAGTGATGGACCCGGTGGCCGCCAGCGTCAAGAGAGGCCTGGAGCTCCTGGGCCTGCCGGTCAGGAACGTCAGCACCGCCCGCAAATACATCTTCCGGGGCAGCGCAGGTATGCGCCAGCTGGGGTTGCTCGCAGACAAGCTGCTGGCCAATGCCGTGATCGAGGACGTGGTTTTCGGCCAGCCGCCGCTGGACGAACCTACCGAGGTCGAGTACGAGTTCAAGGAGACCTTCGTGGCCATCCGCGAGCTCGGCGACGAGGCGCTCATGGATCTGTGCGCCAGGATGCAGCTGTTTCTCAACGTCGACGAGATGCGCACCATCCGCGACTACTACCGGGATCAGGGCCGCGATCCCCGCGACGTGGAACTCGAGACCATAGCCCAGACCTGGAGCGAGCACTGTCAGCACAAGACCCTGCGCGGGCTCATCGACTTCGACGGAAGGCGCATTGAGAATCTGCTCAAGAGCACCATAGCCAAAGCCACGCACGAGCTCAAGAAGCCCTGGTGCTGGTCGGTATTCAAGGACAACGCCGGCGTCATCCAGTTCGACGACGACTGGGGCGTGGCCTTCAAGGTCGAGACCCACAACCACCCGTCGGCCATCGAGCCCTACGGCGGTGCGGGGACCGGTATCGGCGGCGTGATCCGCGATATCATGGGCACGGGCCTGGGGGCCAAGCCCATTGCCAACACCGACGTGTTCTGCTTCGGAATGCCCGGTACTCCCGCCGACGATGTGCCGCCGGGTTCGCTGCATCCCGCCAGGATCATGCGTGGCGTGGTAGGCGGCGTGCGCGACTACGGCAATCGCATGGGCATACCCACCGTCAACGGCGCGGTCTACTTCGACGAGCGTTACGTGGGGAACCCGTTGGTCTACTGCGGTACGGTCGGCCTGATCCGCAGCGAGCACGTGGAGAAGGAGGTCAAGAAGGGCGATCTGGTGGTCGTCGCCGGCGGTGCCACCGGTCGCGACGGGATTCACGGCGCGACCTTCTCAAGCGGAGAGCTTACCGAGGACTCCGAGATGGTTTCCAGCGGGGCGGTCCAGATCGGCAACGCCATCGAGGAGAAACGCCTGCTGGACGTCCAGCTCCAGGCCCGGGACGAGGGCCTCTACAACGCGGTGACCGATTGCGGGGCCGGCGGGCTCAGCAGTGCCGTGGGCGAGATGGGCGAAGTGCTCGGCGCCGAAGTTGACCTCGAGAAAGTGCCGCTGAAGTACCACGGTCTCAGCTACACCGAAATCTGGATCAGCGAGGCCCAGGAGCGCATGGTATTCTCGGTTCCACCCGAGAAGGTCGACCGCTTCCTGGAGGTATTTGCCGCCGAAGACGTGCCCGCCACGGTGATCGGCACGTTCACCGGCAGTGGCCGGTTGGTGCTGCGCTACGACGGGCGCCAGGTTTGCGACATGGACATGCGTTTTCTGCACGGCGGGATGCCCAAGGTTGTGCGCAAGGCCGAGTGGAAGGCGCCGAAGCTCGCCGCCTTCAAGCGCCCCCCGCAGGAGGACTACTCCAAGGATCTCATGGGCGTGTTGGGCATGCCCAACGTGGCCTCCAAGGAGTGGATCGTTCGCCAGTACGACCACGAGGTCCAGGCCGCCACGGTGATCAAGCCGCTGGTGGGACCCAGCTACGCGGGTCCCGGCGATGCCGCGGTGCTTGCTCCGCTGCCTGCCGCTCGCGGTGGCGTGGCCGTGGCCTGCGGCATGAATCCGCGATACGGCGACCTGAATCCCTACTGGATGGCGGCTTCGGCCATCGACGAGGCGTTGCGCAACGCGGTCTCGGTGGGTGCCGATCCCGACCGCACCGCGTTGCTTGACAATTTCTCCTGGGGCAACACCGACAAGCCCGATCGCCTGGGGGCGCTGGTTCGTGCCGCCGAGGCCTGCTACGATTTCGCCAAGGCTTTCGGGACTCCCTTCATCAGCGGCAAGGACAGCCTCAACAACGAGTATGTTGCCGGAGGCAAGACCATCTGCATCCCGCACACGCTGCTGATCTCGGCGCTGGGCGTGGTGCCCGACCTCTACCGCGCGACGACCTCTGACGCCAAGAAGGCCGGCAACTCCGTATTCCTGGTGGGCGTCACCCGCGACGAACTGGGCGGCAGCCACTACGCCGCAATTCACGGCCAGATCGGCCGGCAGGTCCCGCGGGTGGACCGGGACCTCGCTCCGGGGCTCTTCCGCAAGCTGCACGGAGCAATCGTGGCCGGACTGGTTCGTGCCTGCCACGACCTCTCCGAGGGGGGGCTGGCCGCTGCAGCCGCGGAGATGTGCATCGGCGGCGAGCTGGGCATGGAGCTCAGCCTGGGCGAGGCGCCGACGGCCGGGGAGAAGCTCAGCGACGAGAAGCTGCTTTTCAGCGAGAGTAACTCGCGCTTCCTCGTGGAGGTCGACGCCGAGAAGGTCGATCGCTTCGAGCGCTGGATGAAGGACTTCCCCGCGGCCGCCATCGGCGAGGTCACCGCGGGGCCCTACATGGTGATCCGCGGCCAGGACGGCTCGACGCGCGTGAGCGCCTCCTGGCAGGACCTCAAGTCCGCCTGGCAGGGGACCTTCCGGGAGTGGTAGTTGGTCGGATTCAGCCTGCCGGGAGGGAGCCCCGGGCCCAACGCATATGCGAGCGCCAGGGTGTTCGCGTGTGTCATGATCGTGGTCCTGGCATTCTGCATCGGGCTGGGCGTGCTGTACTACTTCCTCCTAGGGGGGAAGGGCTCCGGTGCCGAAGAAGGGGTGCCGCCCGTGACGAAGGATGCGCAGCCTTGAGGCCCGGTCCGGGGATGGCCGCGAGGAGGCAGGATGCCGCGGTCGAGACCTGGGCTCCCGCGGGGGGGCTGATACTGCTGAAGACGGAGGCGAACAAGTGAGCACTGTGAAGTCCATGGTCCTGCGGACCGCGGGCACCAACTGCGACTGCGAAACCGCCTATGCGCTCGAGACTGCCGGGGCGGTTGCCGAGCGGGTGCACGTCAACCGCCTGGCCGAGAACACCAAGTTGCTCGACGACTGCGCCATCGTGGCCGTGCCCGGTGGCTTCAGCTACGGTGACGACGTGGCCGCCGGCAAGATCCTCGCGGTCGAACTGACCCAGCGCCTGGGCGACGCCTTCAGGAAGTTCGTGGAACGCGGCGGCCTGATGATAGGGATATGTAACGGTTTCCAAGTGCTGGTCAAGACCGGTCTGCTGCCCGGCGCGGGGCTGGGGCAGGGCGCCTGCACCCTGACAGACAATGACTGTCACCGCTACTGGGACGGCTGGGTCTACCTGCGCTGCCTGCCGTCGAAGAGTCTCTTCACGCTGGGAACCAACGAGATCGTGCGCATGCCCGTGGCCCATGCCGAGGGCAAGTTCACCACCAGGAACAAGGATGTGCTGGACACCATAACCGCCGGCGGCCAGGTGGCCCTGCAGTACTGCAACGCCGACGGAATCGCCTCGTCCGAGTTTCCGGAGAATCCCAACGGCAGCCAGCTGGGCATCGCCGGCATTTGCGACGATACCGGGCAGGTGCTGGGCATGATGCCGCACCCCGAGCGGTTCATCTTCGGGCGCCAGGGCCCGGACTGGACCCGCGGCGAGCATCCCCCGGACGAAGGCGACGGCCTGGGGCTCTTCAAGAACGCGGTAGCCGCGGCCAAGAGCTAGACTTGCCATGACCCACAGCGGCGGCAAGCCGGCCGAGGCGCAGGGCGGCGTTCTGTATCTGGTGCCTACGCCGTTGGGCAACCTGCGCGATATCACGCTTCGAGCCATGGACATACTCACCGGGGCGACGGTGATCGCCGCCGAGGACACCCGCCGCACCGGGCAGTTGCTCAAGCTGCTTGGCCTCGAGAGGGCGGGGCGGATGGTCAGCTACCACGAGCACAACGAGGCGCGGCGCAGCAGCGAGCTGGTGGCGGGCCTGGCCTCCGGCGAGTCGGTGGCGCTGGTGACCAACGCTGGAATGCCCTCGATATCCGATCCCGGCTATCGCCTGGTGCGGGCGGCGATCGAGTCCGGTGCCCGGGTGGAGGCCCTTCCCGGGGCTTCAGTCGTGACCGCCGCGCTGGCCGGCAGCGGGCTGCCCACCGACAGGTTCGCCTTTTTGGGCTTCATGCCCAAGAAGCCGGGCGCTCGCGGGAGATTCATGACCGACGCAGCCGTGCGGGTCGAGACGGTTGTCTTCTTCGAGAGCGCTGAGCGCCTGGGACGCACGCTTGCCGAAGCGAGCGGGCACTTTGGGGTCGAGCGCGAGGCAGTCGTCTGCCGCGAGCTCAGCAAGCTTCACGAGGAATTCGCCCGCGGAACGCTCGAGGAACTTGCCGCGCGCTACGGGGAGAAGAAGCCCAGGGGCGAGATCACCGTGCTGGTGGCCGGCAAGAGCTGACCGGACGTTTGCCAGACGAAGCGGCCCCGCCGGAAAGGCGGGGCCGCGTTTTTTGAGGGGATTGGACGTTGGTTACTTCAGGCTCCGAGCGGCTCTCTCGCTGGTCACAGCGCCGCCCTTGCCGACCGGAACGTAGAATATCTCGACGCGGCGGTTCTTGGCCTTGTTCTTGAAGTCGCCGCCGACCGGCCTGTGCGGGCCGAAGCCCCGGAGCAGGGCGTTCTCGCCCTTGACCACTCCGGACTTCACCAGGAAGTCGACCACCGCAGCGGCACGCTTGCCGCTCAGTTCCCAGTTCGAACGGTTGTTGCTCTTGCGGATGGGGTCGGTGTCGGTGTGCCCGTCGACGATCAGGATGAAGCTGCCCTTGCTCTTGAGCTGGGCGGCAACCTGACCGAGGACCTGCTTGCCGCGGGAGCTCAGGTCCGCGCTGCCCGAGCGGAAGTTGAGGGCATCGAGTCGCAGCCCGCGTCCGCCGTGAATCAGCTGCACCCCGCCGCCGCCGATGTGTTTCCAGATGCCAGCGTTCTTCCAGACGTCGAGCTTGTTACGCAGGGCATTGATGTCGATGTCCTTCGAGGCGATGACCGCGTTCTTTCCCTCGACCTGGCTCCTGAGCTGATTGTTCTCTTCTGCCAGCGCGCGGTTCTTGGCGGCCTCTTCTTCGTACTTCGACCGCATCTCGAGGTACTGGCTGGTCGGGACGCAGCCCGATGCCAGCAAGAGCACCCCGCAGGCTGACAGGATCCAAATCCGAGACATCCGCATTCCTCCTGTTCCCCCTCCGTAGTATCTATCGGGACGAGAGGCCCTTGACTTTGGCCTATTTCTCGCCCCAACGTTTGATGTCCCAGCCGCCGTCCTTCTCGTCGTCGTAGAATTGCCTGAGGAAGCCGGGAACGTACTTGGCTTCGCTGGGGGTATTCACGCCGATGCGGTAGCCCTTCACCAGGACGGTTCCGAAAATGCTCAGGGCGAACAGCGCTACTGCGGCGCTGAGCACCAGGACGATGGACATGACCGGATTGCCGCGCCGGACCTCGAAGGCCGCCGACCGTCTGCGGCTGGCGGCCGGGCCGATGCGACTGGAAAGCACGCGGCGACGGCTTGAGGGCGGGCGCGATGCGGACTCTTCCTCGGCGTAGCCGTCGTCCTCGGCGACGGTGATGTCTCCGCCGGTATCCTCGACGATGGTGGCGGCCTCGGCCGCCTGGGTGCCGGCGGCCTCTTCCTCGAGGGGCAGGACCTCCAGTTCCTTGTCGTCGAAGACCAGTTCCTCGGTGCCCTGGTCTTCGGGAATGGCAATCGTGGGGGCGCCGGTCTCGTCACCGCCTCCGCCGACCACCGTCTGGGCCGACTCGTCGACGACCAGGTCGTCAGGCATTTCCACCTGGAGTTCTTCGCCGACCCCTGCGATCACGGTTTCGTCGGCGCCATCGTCCCCACCGGCCGCCGGGATGATGATGGTCGGCTCGGTTTCGCGCTCCTTCTTGACGGCGTCCAGGTCTCCGGCCCGGAACTTCATCTCTCCGCCCGAACGGAAGGCCCGAAGCGCCCCGCTGGTGACCAGTTTCTGGAGCTCCTCTTCGGTGAACTGGAGCTGCTTCATTGCGTCGTCGAAGCTTACCATGTCTTCGGGCATTGCTTTTCCTCCCTAATTCGTGGGGCTCTGCTTCCCGCTACTTGATGGGCTTGAGCTCCTTGGCGCGCCGGGCGGCCTCCACCTGGCTCTTGACGTAACCGCGCGTCGCGCCCCTGCCCTCTATGGTCCGGTCCCCGGATGAATCGAGGATCTCCAAGTCGAAGTCGTAGGCCCGAACCGCAATCAGCCGCAGTCCCGGGTTGCTCCAGCGGTAGACGCATACCCGCTGCTTGGCGGTGTCCACCAGGTAGAGCAGGTCCGCCTTGTCGGCGTTGCCGGCCACCGCTATGATTCCGGAGGCGGCTCCGCCTCCGGCACGGGCCTCACTGGTCACCGAGAGATCGCCGCGGACCAGAAGGGCCGTTAGCACGATTCCAAGCAACACCAGCAGCAGAGTTTCCGTCCAGGTTGGGCGTCGCACGGGCATGCGAATCCTCCGCGAGACCGGGCCAAACCGGCAGCGCCGGGACGGATTATATGGTAGGTGCAAAACGCCCGCAAGCGATTTTCGCAGCTGCTCAGCGCGGCAGGCTGGTGAGTTCCTCGGCCAGCTCATCCAGGTCGGCGGGTTTTGAAATTCTCATGAAACGGCCGCGCTGGTCCCGGGTCATGGCCAGGGCCGAACCGTAGCAGCTGACCCACTTGCGGAACTGCCGGCAACCGCGGAGGACGCCGCGGACCTCGACAAGGGCGCGCAAGTGCCTGCACATAAAGGCGATACGCTCTTCCGGGCCCGGTGGGGCGACTTCAGCCCCCGCGTCGGCGGCCAGCAGCTCGCTCAGGAGCCACGGATTGCGCATCGCGCCGCGGCCTATGGCCAGTCCGGCTGCGCCGGTGACCTCGGCGGTCTCGACCGCCGTCTCGTATGAGACAACGTTGCCGTTGGCGAAGACCGGGATGCCGGGAACCGCCTCGACCACGTCGCGGATGCCCCCGAGATTCACCGGTCCCGAGTAGCGCTGCACAGCTGTCCGGCCGTGTACAGTCAGCGCGGCGACGCCCGCGTCGCGAAGCATGATCGCCAGCTCCGGGGCGTTGATGTGCTCGGCGTCGAGGCCCAGGCGCAGCTTGGCGGTGACCGGTACGTCCACGGCGGCAACCAGCGCGGCGACGATTCTAGCGGCGAGCCGGGGCGTGCCCATCAGCGCGGAGCCCGCGCCCTTGCGCGTGACCTTGTTCACCGGGCAGCCCATGTTGATGTCGATCAGCTCCGGGGCGAACTCGGCCTCGAGCTGGCGGCCGGCTTCGGCCATCAGTTCCGGCTTCGTGCCGTAGAGCTGGATGCCCAGCGGGCGGTCGCCCTCGCAGGTTGCCAGGATCTGAGAAGTGCGCAGGTTGCGGTGCAGAACTCCGTGCGGATTGGTCAGGTCCGTGAAGGCCAGACCCACCCCGCCGATCTCACGCACGCCCATGCGGAAGGCCACGTCGGTGCGGCCCGACATCGGTGCCAGGGTCAGCGGCGAGGAGAGCGGTACGTCGCCGATCTCAGGCGGCGGTGGCAGCGGCATGCGCTTCCAGTCTAGTGCCGTCCGGGGGGACTATCCAGATGGTCTGAAGGGCGGCGTCGCCGGAGCACCTTGTCCAGGACGATGGACAACTTGCCCCGGACTGTTGCCACAACGGTGCCCAGTTCCTCCATGCGGAGAAGCCGCGCGGAGAGCAGGAAGGCGGTGGTTGCGGCGACGCCGATGACGCAAAGGTGTGCGCCCAGCCGGGCCTTGAGCATCATCCCGGAGCAGCCGGCGAGGGGCAGCAGAGCGCCCATGCCCTTCTGCGCGCCCCAGGCCGCGAACACGCAGACGGTGGTTAGGGCCAGGACCCGCAGGGCGAATACCGCCACTTCGCCGAATGGCAGCATCGGCACTGTGCGCTTGAGCACCACCGTGAGCGTTATCGCTTTGAGGATCCGTGTGCAGGCATACGCCAGGGAAACCACCAGCAGCGCGTCGGTTCCCTGCCAGCCCATGCGCACGACCATCAGCCAGCATGTCCCCATGCTTACCGCCGACCACAGCAATCCTGCGAGGAAGGGCGCCACGGTGTTCTTGTTGGAGAAGAACCCCTTCATCATCACGCGCTCAACGCCGTATGCCGGCAATGCCAGCGCGTAACAGGCGGTGACCAGGCCCACCAGTTCGGCGTCGGAGACCTTGAGCTTGCCCATCTCGAAGAGCAGCCGGGTGAGCGGTACCGCGGCCACGCCCATCACCGCGGCCATCGGCAGGAAGAAGAAGATCATCAGGCGGCTGGAGTTCGCCAGCAGCTTACCGATGCCCTTGCGCTCGCCGCGGTCCACCATCTCGCAGAGGTAGGGGAACATGCCCACGCTCAGGGCGTAGGGCACCAGGAAACCCAGAGTGTCGGTGAACATTCGGCCCATCATGTTCACTGTGATCAGCCCGCTCTCCTCGAGGTCGCCGAGCACCCAGATCTGGTTGAAGTTGTCGCGCACCTTGGCGAAGACGCTGCCGGCGATCAACGGGGCGATCAGCAGCAGGAAACGCCGGAACTGCGGGCTGCCCGGTGCCAGAACGGGGCGGTAGTGCCTGAGCTGTCTGAACAGTCCGGGCAGGTGCGTGCCGATCTTGGCGACCGATCCGGCGACAACTCCCAGAGGCAGGGCCCAGAGACCCAGGAAGCGCTCGGCGCCGAGCACCACCACCGCGGCGATGAATATCGCGCGCCACGAACCCTCGCCCAGAGAGGCCAGGAAGAACTTCTTGCGGGCGTTGAGCAGGATGAAAGTCAGGCTGCCCAGCGAGAAGCCCACGAGTGCCGGGGCCATCAGGCGCAGGAACCCGGTGCCGGTGCCGAGTTTCAGCGCGGCGGCCTCGTCGGTGAACCAAGGAGAAGCGTCGGCCGAACCCCAGCCGGTGAGGAAGTCGACGATCTTCCCGGGGAAGAGCATCAGGAAACAGACGGTCATGGCCAGCACCAGGAACTGGGCGTTGATCACCGTGCTGGCGAAGCGCCAGGCGTGCTTCTCGCCGTTCTTCTCGGAGTCCTCGATGAAGACCGGCAGGAATGCCGGCTGAATGCACTCTTCCCCGACGAGGAAGAGCGCCATGATCACGCCGTTGAAGACCGTCCAGTAGGCGTCGGTGATCTCGCCGGCGCCGAAGTGGTAGGCCACCGCCTGGATGCGCACCAGACCCAGGAGCTTGGCGAGGATGTTGGCCAGGGAAACGACCAGCGCGGCGCGGAAGATTCGCGTGCCGACTGAAGCGTTCTCCGGTTTCGGGGCTTGTGTTTCGGCGGACGGCTGCGGGTTGATGGCGGTTATCTCCGGTGGCCGGATTCAAGTCGCTCTTCGGCTTCGGTCTTGCGCAGGTAAAGGGGCGCCAGGTCGTGGGGGAGCAGGGCCTTTCCCGCGCGGTGCAGGCGCAGGCCGATGCGTCCGACGGCAGCGGCGCTCGGACAGACCGGTGAGGTTTCGAACCGGGCAGAGGTCAGCAGTTCCCCCAGCGCCGCGCGCAGGGGCGTCTCGTAACGGCTCATCCCCGAGCCGAAGACCAGGGCACAACCCTCGAGTGCGGAGGACGGCAGGCTCGACTTGACGAAACTCGCTGCGTCCTCCGGCGGCAGCACCGCGTCATCGGTAAGCGGTTCGCTCCGGCGGTCGTCGTCGGCCGAGAAGCATCTCAGGTAGACCTGTTTCCTGAATGCGTCGGCAGTAGCCAGCAGCAGTGCGGGGCGGGGGCGACCCGCAGTCGCCAGTGCTTCTTCGGCCAGGGCCCACATCGAGGGCACTGCGACGGTTTCGATCGAGCGCGCCCAGGCGAAGCACTTGGCGAAGCTCACGCCCACGCGCAGGCCGGTGTAGCTCCCGGGACCGATCGAGGCGGCCACCAGCGAGAGGTCCCCGGGGGCTGCTCCGGCGGTGCGCAGGGCCTCGTCCGCCGCGGCGGCGGGCGAACCCGAACCTCTACCGCCCGAGCCGCGTGCGAACTCGCACTCGGCGAGGAGCTCTTCCCCGTCGAGAACTGCCACCGAGCTGCGCGGGCCCGAACTCTCGACGGCCAGGCTCAGCTGGCGGTTCAAGACTGGTTGTCCCCGCTCTTCTTCCTGCTGCCGGAGATGTGGTTGGCGAAGAAGCACTCGAAGACGGCGATGCCCAGCAGCAGCGCGAGGATGGTTCCCGACAGGTCGCGACCGCCGCGGATCGCGGCTACTACCTTCTCGATTTCCTGCGGTCCGGTGCAGAACTTCAGGTGGCGGAAACCCGAGAACAGCTTCTCGATTTCGCCCCGGCCGACGGTCTCCAGCTCGGACTCCTCGGGGTCGGGGTTGACCGCAAATGACCCGCCGCCGCCTCCCGGCTGCAGAGCGTAGCGGTAGATGCCCGGGTCGTTCAGGGGGCCGAAAGTGACGGAGTTCTCCGCACCGGATGTGGCCTTCTCGAGTTCGCGCCGGTCGGGTGGCGTGAGCAGTACGCGCAGCCTGCCGTTGTGTTCCGGGAAGCTGAGCGTGGCCTGCGAGCCGACCACGTAGTCGTTGCGGCGCTCGCCGAGCTCGGACAGGTCGTAGACCATGCAGTGCAGCAGCGGCAGGAACACCTTCTGCAGCGGCAGCGAAGAGCTCCGGGTGTCGGCCGGCGAGGCGAACAGGTAGCTGCGCCCGCGCCCGAAGTCGCGCGAGACCAGATAGGGCAGGGCGCCCTGCAGCGTGACCAGTTCGCGGTCGCGGGAGTTCTCGGGGACCACCAGCCTGACGCCGGCGTGCACTCGGATCTGGCGGAAGCCCGAACCCGCAGGGCCCTTGAAGGGCAGCAGTACCGGATGGGAGGTATCCAGCCCGGAGACCCCCAGCCCCGGCGGACCTGTATCTTCGCGCGGCTCGGGAATTTCCAGCGGTTTGCCCAGCTGCGCGGCAAGCACCGGTCCGTTTCCGTCCCGGAGGTCGCCGAAGGCGGCGGTGTAGCTGGCGCTGTCGGGTCTGTTTGGCGGGAAGACGATCACGCCTCCCCCGGAGCGCACGTACTCGCGCAGGCGCGAGCCGAGGCCGGCCGGTATCTTCTTGAGTCCGGAGAGGATGACCGCACCGTAGTCGCCCAGCTTGACCATTTCGGCTCCGGTCGGCGTTACCAGCGTCGGCGAGACAAGTCCCTTTCCGCCGAAGGGGTCCAGGGCTCGCTGGAGGTAGAACGAAGGTGGCTTGTCGTTGCCGCCGAGGGGGGAAGCTTCCTCGACTACCAGCACGCGAACCCGGCTGAGAACCTCGGTGCGGAAATAGCGCCGGTTGTCGAGTGCCAGGTGATCGCCGGACAGCTCGACGCGGCCGTGATGCACCCCCGCGCCGCCGAGGTGGCAGGGGAAGCTCACCGAACCGGTCGAGCGCGGTTCCAGTTCTAGAAGCTGTTCGGCGACCTTCTCATCGTTGACGTACAGCGAGACTACCGGCGAGACCGTGCGCTTGCAGGTGTTGCGCACCCGGGCCTGGACCACCGCGGGTTCGCCGGCCGCGCGCGTGCGCGAGCGAACCACCACGTCGCCCACCGCAGCGTTGCGGAAGTCGTCGTCCGAAACGTCCACGAAGACGACAGAGACGCGGCGGTCGTCGATCCTGGCAAGGCGACTCCCCAGCCCGCGCAGAGCGACGCGCTGCATGTCGGTAACAACGTACAGCTCGCGGTTGGGGTCGCTCTGTTCTGCAAGTTCGGAGGCGCCATCGAAGATCTCGCGGGCCAGGTCGCCCTTGGCCAGCGTACAGCGCGAACGGGCCAACTCGTGGCTGATGTAGGCGCGGTTCGAGGTCAGTCTGTTGTACTTCTCGAGCTGGCGGCCGCTGGCCAGGCGCAGCAGCACTGAGTCACCATCGTCCAGGCTGGCCAGCAACTGGTCGGCAGCCGCCTTGGCCCGCGAGAAGCGACTCCTGCCGTTGTGTTCGCAGGTCATGCTTCCGGAGTCGTCGAGCACCACCACCGCGCTGGTGTAGGAGCGACTGCCGGGAGTCGCTCCGGCGCCCAGGAAGGGGCGGGCCAGGGCCAGGGCCAGCAGCACGATCAACCCCACGCGCAGCGCCAGCAGAAGAAGTTCTTCGAGGCGCTTGCGGTGCGCGGTGCGCTTGACGCTGCGGTGCAGGAACTTCAGGCTGCTGAACTGTATTTCCCGCGATCTCCTGCGGTAGATCAGGTGCAGGGTGATCGGAAGCGCGGCGCCGAGGGCGGCCGTCAGCAACCAGGGGCTTACGAAGACGGCTTCCAGAATGCCCAAGTCAGCTGCTCCGCCGTCCCGCGACGGTCAGCTCCCGGCGCCTGGCGAGGTAGGCGGAGAGCATGTGCTCGAAGGGCACCGAGGTGTCCACCGGAACGTACTCGATGAGACCCTGGGCGGTCTCCTTGCGGAACGCGGTGCGGAACTCCTCGAGTTCGCGCAGGTATTCCCCGCGCACGTAGCGGGGATCGATCTGCAGGCGCTCGCCGGTCTCTATGTCCACGAAGTCGGCCAGCCCCTTGAAGGGGAAGTCGACCTCGTTCCTGTCGAGAACGTGGAAAAGGATGATCTCGTGTTTGCGGTGGCGGAAGTGGTGCAGGGCCTTGAGCACCTCGCGTTCGTCGTCGAGCAGGTCGCTGACGATGACGATCAGACTGCGCCGGCGCATGCTCTCGGCCAGGTCGTGGAAGGTCTGGGCCATTTTCGACCTGCCGCCGCCGCGCAGCTTCTCGAGTTCTTCGAGCAGCACGCGCAGGTGGCCGGGGGTGCTGCGGGGGGCGATGAAACGCGCTGAGCCACCCGAGAAGGTGACCATGCCCACCGAATCCTGCTGGCGGATCATCAGGTAGGCCAGGCAGGCCGAGAGATAGCATCCGTACTCCAGCTTGCTGAGGCCGTCGGACTTGTAGGTCATCGAGGCCGAGCGGTCCAGCAGGACGTAGCACTTCACGTTGGTCTCGTCCTCGAAGAGCTTGACCAGCAGGCGGTCGGTGCGCGCGAACGCGCGCCAGTCGATATGCTTGATGGGATCGCCGGAGGCGTACTCGCGATGCTCGGCGAACTCGACGCTGTGTCCGTGATAGGGACTCTTGTGCAGTCCGGTGATGAACCCCTCGACCACGCCGCGCGCGACCAGGTTGACTCTGCCGATGCGCGCCAGGGCCTGGGGATCGAGGTACCGGTAGCGAGCCATGCAGCCGCTTCCTAAGTCTGCCTGCTGCCCGCGCGACGTCTGCTACTGCTGGTCGTCTGCGAAGCGGAAGACGACCCCTCGCTCGCCGCGAATGTCCTCCAGGCGGTAGCAACTGATGCGCACCGGGCGGTTCTTCTGGGTGCACTCGGCCACCGCCGACTCTCCACTCTTCACGGCCTCCTCGAAGAGCGCCTTGAGGTTGATCCCGGTGGTCTCGGGCATCTCAAGACCTTCGATGTGCTGCATGCGCATCTTGTGCAGGTCATACCCGAAGAAACGAATCGCCGAGCTGTTGAACTGCACGATCAACCCCTCCGAACTAACTCCTACCAGCCCGTTGGGGTCACCTTCGAACATCAATTGATAGAGGCGAAGCACGGCCATGCTGTTGGTGAGCTCTTCGTTCTTGATCCGGAGTTCCTCGGCGGCCCGCTGGGCCTCTTCGGCCTTGGCCTTGAGTTCCTCGTGGCTTTCCTCTATTTCCAGATTCTTCTTGCGGATGAGCTGGGTGAGGCGCCGGTCCACGCCGCCGCCTTCATTCCTGAGGCCCTGAAGTTCCTCCTCCAGCTCCGCAATGCGTTCGCGAAGCCGTTGGTTCTCGACCTTCAGGAGTTCGGGGGGCTTTTCTTCGCTGATGGTTCCATCTCCCAGAAACGGAATTCACTGTGCGCCCTGATTTTAGGCCGGGTGAGGGCGGTGTCAAGCCGACGCTGCTGTTCATGCAGCGCCAGGCAGAGCCGGCGTGCCGCGGGGCCACACACGCCGCGAATGGGCGCGGGCCCGGATTTCTTCGTGCGACTGGCGCGAATCTTGCTTGGACGCATGGTCCCCACGCAACTTCCACCGGGCTTCTCACCGGAAGACTCCGGGGTTGCCTGAAAGGGATTCGTGCGCGGAGCCGAAGCCGTCCGTTCCACTTGACAGCTTTCCCCTGCCCGTTAGAATCTTTGCTCGTTCGTAGTGCCAAACTACCTGGCGTGGACCGAATCGAAGATCCGTTAGGGGGGTGGCAATGGCGAGTTCCCGTAACAGATGTATGGTTGAGGGCTGCAGCGCTTCGGTTCATGCCAAGGGTTATTGTAGAAGACACTACGGGCAGATATGGAGGAAGGGGGAGATAAGCCCCGCTCGCGTTGAAAGAGAAACCGCCAGCAGGAGTTCGCGGGCCGACATGGAGCGTCTCCGCGCGTTGGAGCGCGAACTCAAGAAAGCCGAGCACATGTACCAGGTGGTTGTCGGTTACGAAGGTCGCGTCAAGTGGCGCCGGGAGATGGACGCGGTCAAGGCCGAAATCATGAAGCTTGAAAAGCTGCAGAGCGTTCGCAACTGACGGCGCCTGATTTTCCCGATCCCTTAACGGAAGAGCCAAATGCCTGATGCGCGGCCCTGCCCGATATGCGGCCGAAAGGTAAGCGTTCCGGATAATCCCGCGAACGTTCATGCCGCTGGCACGTCAGAAAGTAGCGGAGCAGCGGGGTCGCGGAGAAGCTGCAGGCGGGATCTGTTTCCCTTCTGCTCGCACCGCTGCCGGACGGTGGACCTGGGCCGATGGCTGAACGGCGACTACTGCATTCCCGGCGATCCGGTCGACTCCTGCGAGGAGGGCGGAACTTGAGGTTCTTCTGGCCGGTGCTGTTGCTCGCGATCAGCGCGACGGCCGGTACCGCCCCGTCGCGGGCCGATGAAGTGCTGCTCACCAACGGCGCGCGGTTGCAGGGCAAGGTCCTGAATCCCATGTGCCGCAAGTGCGGAGGTCGCGGCCGGGTCAAGTGCGAGGCCTGCAGGGGGACCGGCCAGTTGCGCATTCGCCTCGAGCGACGGGCCTGCCCGGCCTGCAGGGGCAAGGGTCAGGTCGCCTGCGCTGCCTGTGGCGGGCTGGGCGTGTCCGGAAAGAAGATCCGCCTGCGGCTGGGTTCCGGTGTGCTTACCGAGCTCGCGCGCAACGAAGTCAGGGCGATCACCTGGAAGCAAGTAGACCCGGATGACCTGGTCCCTGTGAGGGTGAACTATCGCAAGAAGCTCGCCCGGCTCGATCCCGGGAGCGCGAAGCAGAACTTCGAGCTGGGCAACTGGTGCCAGAAGAACAAGCTGCTCGCCGAGGCGCGCAAGCACTTCGAAGCCGCGGCGAAGCTGGACCCCGGCAAGTACCGCGCGCGCGTTGCGCCGTACCTCAGGGAGATGGACCGCAAGCGCGAGCGCGCTGCGGTCAAGGCGCTGCTCGCCGCCCTGGCGGTTTTCGAGCGCAAGGGCCCGGCCGAGGGCGGAGCGGCGATCCGCGCCGTCCGACAGGACTACCCGGAATCCGAGATCGTCCGGCGCGCCGAACTTCAGCGCGACCTGATCCGCGCGCATTTTCCCAAGCTGGCTGCCGCGGGTTGCGACACTATCGAGAAGCTGCTGAGCAAGGTCAAGGATCGTGCGGCGGCGCAGTGCCCGACCTGTCGCGGCGCGGGGCGGGTTGCCTGTCCCGATTGCGGCGGGACCGGCAGCGGGAAGTGCGCCGCGTGCGGAGGCACCGGCGGGCGCGCCTGCCCGGTGTGCCGTGGCGCACGGCGCCTCACCTGTCCCAAGTGCTACGGACGCGGCAAGCTGCAGGGCGGGACCCTGGGCTACGGTCGCAGGCTCTGCCCCGGCTGCGGAGGCCGGGGCGAGGTCACCTGTGACTTCTGCGGCGGCAAGGGACGCGTGAGATGCAGGTTCTGCGGCGGCACCGGCAAGGTTCCCAAGGCATGTGAACGTTGTCGCGGCGGGGGGCTGGTATCCTGTCCGGATTGTCTGGGTTCCGGTGTGCGCAGGGTGACGAAGTTCGAGTGGGGTCCGCCGCCGATCAGGCAGGCCGGGGTGATCAACGTTGCCGGTCCGGGAGCGCGCCTGAGGGCCTGGCAGGGAGCATGCTCGGGCGGAACCATTACAGTGGTGCCGGCCAAGGCCATCTGGCAGGGGGCGCTGGTCAAGAATGTGAGCGAAGCACTGGGCCGCAAGATCGTGCTGATGGCTGTGGCTCTCGATAATCGCAAGGGCACCAGGTTACTGCGCTTCCGCCCGCCGAAGGGCACCGTGCGCGCGGTCACAGCCGACGCCGGTCAGGTCAAGATGCTGGACCTGCCCGGGCAGTTGGCCGCCTCGAAGGCGCCGCGTTCAAAGACAATGCTCAAGAGTGCATCTCAGGCCGACTGCCTGCCCGGCGCCTACGTCTGCGCTCTGATCGCGTTTCCCGAGGGCACCGAAGCAGACAAACTGGCCAACCTCTTCTGGGTGCAGAGCGGCGGCGAGCCGACCAGGCTCAGCCCGATATGGTTGTCGGCCGAAGAGGTCTCCGAACTGCGCAAGAGCCTCAAGTAAGCGACGGGCCCTGTCGGTTCGGGACCGCCGGCCGATTCTCCTTGACGACCGCCTGGGCCGCGAGAAAATACGACCGGCAGCACCGGCCGAATTTGCCCGGACCGGAGCATCGGAGGGGGGCGCAATGTCCGATTCCTGGCTTACATCTCTCGAGAGTCTGATCGACCGCTGGAAGGAGCAGGCCGGACCGGTACAGCTTGCCCCGGCTGCGGATTTTGGAGTTCAAGCCGATGTTGTTCCCGGAGACACCGGAGACACCGAAGACACCGGCGAAACTGCCGCCCGCTTCGAAATAGCGCCGGCGCTGGCGGAGCTTTCGCGCGATGGCCGCGCGGCGCTGGTGCAGCTGGCCGAGGCGATCCGCACCTCGATGTCCGAGTTGGCCGGCGCGGTCAGGGATTCGGCGGCCGGCGGGCCGCCCGAAGACGAGTCGGCCGGCGGCGAAGGGGAAATCGCGGCGCAGATGGCTTCGCTGCGCGCCGAGGTAAAGGCCGCTCTCTTTCAGCTTGGAGCCCTGGCCAACCGCGTCCAGTCCGGCGGAGGTGTTTCTGCTCCTGCGGTCGACACCCAGGCGTTGGTCGAAGCGCTCAAACCCCACCTTGCAGGTGGCGAGGCACCCGCGCCGGTGGCCGCGGTCGACCCCGAAGCATACAGCGCACCGATCGCCGAGGCGCTCACGCCGCTGATCGAGTCGGTCCGCCAGGAGAGCCGCTCCGGGCGCAGCGAACTGATGGACCAGATCCGCAACGCTTTGGCGGAGTTCTCGGAGGAGGACATGGTCGGGCGCGCGGGCCTGGCCAAGTCGCTCAAGATCGGCATGGCCGATCTGGCCGAGAAGAACCGCCGCAGCCTGGCCGAAATCAAGGAGATGCTCTCGGGGGCCAGTGGCGGAGCCGGCGACACGGTCACATTCCATCCCGAACCCGTTCCCGACCAGGCCTTCGCAACGGCGGGAGAGGTGGGCGCGTTCCCCCGGCCCCTGTCGGAAGGCGCCGCGAGGCGCATCAGCCTTGGCGACTGCTATGCCGCGCAGGTCAACGACGACTCCATGGCGCCGCTGGCTTGCGAGGGCCAGACTCTGCTGGTCAGCCGCAGCCTTCCGGTGCGCAACGGAGACATGGTCATCGCCCAGCTGGCCGACGGCCGCTGGGTTTTCAAGCGCTACGTTCTTCGCGAGGGCCAGCACCAGCTGCAGTCGACTAACCCGGTGCTGGGACTGCCGGCCGTCGTTCTGACCGAGCCCCCGCAGCAGCTGCACGCTGTGGTTGGGGTGGTCTTCGGCCGCGCGCTGGCGCGCGTGCCGCAGGGCGCGGCGGCCTCCTCGGCGACGGCGGGCGCCGCGGGACAGTGAGGCCCGGCGAATGGCACTGATCAACTGCCCGGAGTGCGGCCGCGAGGTTTCGGATCAGGCCGACGCATGTCCGCGCTGTGCGTATCCCATCGTAAGCGTGTCTTGAACCACACCCCGTAGGCGCCAGAGCTCTGGCCCGTGGTTTGCTATTGAGTTTTCTGGTTTTCTCGGAGCAGTTTCCAGCGGTCCGGGAGAAAATCCTCTCGGTTGTTCGC
>Ga0272441_10000208_pt1 | contig 134687 bp, 96 predicted proteins | sample SSMProp6N_FD_193582 | JGI IMG/M metagenome (GOLD analysis project Ga0272441, IMG submission 193582) | Marine sediment archaeal communities from Little Sippewissett salt marsh, Falmouth, MA, United States - SSM-Prop-6N | ecosystem: Environmental > Aquatic > Marine > Wetlands > Sediment ...
TGAGCCGCCGCAGGGGGCGTCGCAAGCGGAAGACTTCGTCCCAAAGTTCAGGCACACGATGGGCAACCGGATGCGCCTGTTTATGACGATTCCTTTGAATGCAGGAGACGGAAGGCTCCGGGACTGAACCCGGAACGTGCACTTGCAGACGTGTGTCGCGCTCCGGAAAATCACGGACAAGGGCATCCGCCACCATTCGTTCAGCAAGGGCCGCCCTCAATAATGTTCAATCTCTTTGACGCGCCATACAGGTCTCGTGCATCCATGGGAATCGCAACGAGGCAAAGGAGCCCACAATGAACGGCGGCTTCATGGCGCAGGTGAGTTCTCTTCTCATGGTCGTGGCTGTCTTCGCCGGCTCGGGGTCCGCTGCGGGGCGACAGGTTAGGACCGACGCCCGCATGTCGGTCTTCGGGGCGCAGCAGGCACCCGTTGAATCGCTCATCCGGCCCGCGCTTTGCTCCATGGCCGGTGGTGGCAAGGTTCTTTCCGGCAAGAGCGCGGTGGTCGTCGGCGATCGGTACGTGATGACGGTCCATTTGCCGCAAGGCTATCGCTTGAAGACCGCCGAGGGCGGCGGCGAGAAGGCGGAAACGGAGAACATGCTCCATACGGTTGCCGTCCGGATCATCCCGTCGGCGACCGAAACCGTGAACTGGACAATCAGGTTCGCCAGGTAGGCTACGCCGACACGTTAAGCGAAATACGCTGAAAGCACACGCGAGGCGGTCGGGGGAAGCGGTACCTGCATGTCGACGGGCTGTTTAACTTGCGGACGCCCCCATCGTGGGGATTCATGGCGCAATAAGGCGCCATAACGATCTGCGAGCGATGGCAAGGCGGCCTTTGCGGTGAACTCGCGACGGTACCGATCCGTATCGTTGCTCAATGACCGCGTGGAGCGCAGCCGGCCGCAGCAGACCGGGTTGTTCGGATAGGCTCTTGAGGGCGTAAGGCCTCAACCCGCATCGGAACCAGGACAACAGAGATACGGAGGAGGGCATCATGAATGTATGGAGGAATTGGGCCGCAGCCATTGCCGTCGCGTGCATGCTGGCTTTGCCGGTATGGGCAGCGGAGATTCCCCAGGCGAAGCCCGAAACGGTGGGCATGTCCACCGAAAGGCTGGCGAAGGTCAAATCCACCGTCCAGAAGATGGTCGATGACCGGAAAACCGCCGGGGCGATCACGATGGTGGTTCGCAGGGGCAAGATCGTGCATTTCGAAACGTACGGGCTGCGCGACCTGGATGAGAAGAAGCCCATCGCCAAAGACACGATCATGCGCTTCTATTCCATGAGCAAACCCATCACGACCGTGGCGGCGATGATCCTCTATGACGAGGGAAAGTTCAAACTGGACGACCCGGTCGAGCAATACGTGCCGGAACTCAAGGGCTTAAAGGTCTATCATGCCACACAGCCGGTGACGCCGGAGCGCAAGGTTACCGTACGGGACCTCATGCGACACACGTCGGGCTTTACGTACGGCATTTTCGGGAATTCACCGGTCGACAAGATCTACAGGCAGAAGCAGATCATTGGCAGTCGGGATTTGCAGTCGATGGTCGAGAAACTGGGCACGATACCGTTGATGCATCAGCCGGGAACCCGATGGCATTACAGTGTTTCGGTGGATGTCCTGGGATGCCTGGTGGAAAAGGTCTCGGGCAGGAAACTGGACGTGTTTCTCCGGGAGCGGATCTTCACGCCGCTGGATATGCGGGATACGGCGTTCTTTGTCCCCAAGACAAAAGTGGATCGTTTTTCATCCTGCTATTCGCCGGGGTCGGAGGGCCTGAAAGTACAAGACAAGTCCAACGCCAGCCGCTACCTGGCGCCGCCGAGTTTCCTGTCCGGTGGCGGCGGGCTGGTTTCGACGGCACGGGACTACATGCGGTTCTGCCAGATGCTGATCCATAAAGGGCAACTCTTCGGCACGCGCCTGTTGAAGGCCGAAACGGTCGACGTGATGACGACGAACCAACTGCCGCAGGACGTTCATTGGGGTGGCAAGAACGGGTTTGGCCTGGGGTTCTCGGTACAGCTTCAGGACGGGGGCTCGAACGCGCACGCGGGTGAATATGGTTGGGGCGGGGCGGCCAGCACCCATTTCTGGATCTCCCCGAAAGACGACTTGGCGGTCGTGGCGCTCTCGCAGTTGATGCCGTTTTCGCCGCAGTTGCAGAACGCGGTGAAGCCGCTTGTGTACGAGGCTATTGTGGACTGACGGAGCGGGTTCCGAGGCGATGAGCCCTGGTGCCCTATCGGTTCTCTCATCCGTCAAGGTGATGGAAAGGTCCCTCATCATGCAAGGCAACCGAAGCCGGGTTTTCATGCCGGCGAAGCACGTCGATAGAAACCGTTTTCTTGCGAAACGCGCATGGGCACTCATCACGGCGGCTGCGTTGTTTGCGGCTGCGGCCGGGCAGGTCGCAAGCGCAGACGACGTGTACAACGCCAATCCCAAGCCGCCGACCGACGGGCGGGTCGGGTCGAACTATACGCCGGCCTATGCCGTGAACCAAGTGCAGTTCTGGCACGATTTCAGGCCGGAGGTCGTGGAAAAAGAACTGGCGGCCGCGCAGAAGTACTTTGGCATATCCACCCTGCGCGTGTACCTCCACGATATCAACTTCTTTCAGGAAAAGGCCGTCCTCCTGGCCAACCTGGAGACGTTCCTCAGCATCTGCGACAGGCACGGCATCAGGCCGGGCTTCGTGTTCTTCGACGGTTGCCATCGGCACGAGGGCATTTTCCTGGACAAGCCAACCGAACCGGTTGCGGGGTACCATAACGGCCGTTGGGCCCAGTCGCCCCAGGCACGCGACATCGACAAGGACCACCTCGAAAAGTTCAAGCCCTACGTGCAGGAGGTCATCCGTGCGCACCGGACGGATAAGCGAGTGCTCTTCTGGGAAATTCACAATGAACCGCCGCCGGGCGACGCGTACCGTGACAGGCTCAAGAGGGCCGGATACACCTGGGCGAAGGACGTGAGCCCCACGCAGCCCGTCCTCAACTGCGAAAAGGGCAAGCGAGGCTGGGGCGACTGCGAGGTATCGGACATCGTGGATGCCCACGTCTACCTCCACAATTACGGCCCCTTGAATGCCCTCTCCGGCGCCAACCCCCAAAAGGGTACCGTCATTACCGAAGCCGGCGCGCGGTGGAAAGCCACGATACGGAATTTTGGTGATCCTTGCGAGATGATCCACTGGCTCGAACTACGGCGCAAGCAAGGGCAATCGACACCCGGCGTGTATCTCTGCTGGGAACTGATGGTCGGTAACTCCAACTGCCGCTGGCACTGGAGAGACAAACCCGGCGCGCCCGAACCGGAAATCCCCTGGTGCGGCCTGTTGTGGCCGGACGCCACACCCGTCTCGCTCGCGGAAGCCGAAGCCGTCCGCCGCTACGCAACGGGCAAGTCGCAAGCGCTGTTCTATTCGAACTTTGAGCATACCACCATGGGGTGGCAGCCTTACGGGGCGAAGGAGTTGACGGCCGTCAACGCACTCCGGATCGAGCCCGGCGTTACGGCCGTCGCCGGTGATGAAACGTGGGCCGACTATGTCCTCGAAGGAACCGTCGCCCTGAGGCCCGAAAAGGACATACAAGGCGGCAGCGCTGGGTTCCTCGTACGCGTCAACAACCCGGGCGAAGGCCTCGACCACATGCGGGGGTACGCGGTCACGGTCGACACCAGCAGGCTCGTCCTGAGCAAGATCGAGAAAGGCTGCCCCCGGGAGTTGGCGTCGTTCAACCTGGCCCGACTCAAGGCCAAGCCGCGGATGAATGAGTGGAGCATGATCCGCGTCGCCGCCAAGGGCCCGCGCGTCCGCGTGTGGCTGAACCGCATGCATCCCTCGGCCGACCCCGATCGGGGCCTGCGGATCGATGTCACGGACGAGAAAGCGCCGGTCCTCACCGGAGCCATTGGCGTTCGTGCGCAGCGTGCGGCCGCCTGGTTCGACAACATCGTCGTGTTGCCGGTGGATGTGCTTTCGACGCAGTAGGGGGGCGAGGAGACCGCCGGAGGCGGCCGTTGGGGTGTCGTTAAGGCGGTTTCGCCTGGCGGCTCTCTCCGCTTCCCCGGCTCTCGGTCGCCGAGGGCGGCCGCCGGGTGCTCGGCTACCAAGAAGGCCCACCGACTCAGCCGGAGGGCCTGCTTGGTGGTGACCCCAACGGGACTCGAACCCGTGTCTTGGCCTTGAGAGGGCCATGTCCTAGACCGCTGGACGATGGGGCCAAATCGCTATGTCGGATTTCGGAATGCGGATTCCGGATTGGCGCGCCGGCCGACACCGTCGCCTTTGGCGTCCGCCCCATGGGCGAATCACCATCCGAAATCGGCGTTGCGAAATCAAGCGTTTTCTGGTGACCCCAACGGGACTCGAACCCGTGTCGCGGCCTTGAAAGGGCCGTGTCCTAACCACTGGACGATGGGGCCACGCTTTCAGATTCCCAATCTCAACTCTGAGGTCATTATGGTGAGGGAGCAGGGACTCGAACCCTGGGCCCACGGCTTAAAAGGCCGTTGCTCTACCAACTGAGCTACTCCCCCAACTTCGTCGCCGCACATGACTTACCGCCTGGACAGCAGAACGAGAATTCGTGGCGACGACCTTCAAGACAACCGCATGCCATGGTGTACGGCTTCGTCGGACCGCCACGCGGCTTCGCCCGGGGAGCACGTCCATGGCGTCTCGCTCGATCAGGCCAAAGAGGCCTGCGAAGCCCTCGAAGCCACGTTCTTCGTTTCCGCTTCCACCCCACCATAACGGCTGGTGGTGCAAGAAAAGCCGCGGCAAAGTCCACGTCTTCGGAGTCTGGGAGGACCCGCAAGCCGCACTCGAGCGGTATGTGCGCAAAGCCGCACACCTTCATGCCGGGCGCCGGCCCAAGCAACGAATGATAGCCGCTGACAGGCCCCGTGTCAAGGAGGTGTGCAACCGTAGTAGCGTAACTTACTGTGTGTGATGTCAGAGAAGGCGGGGACCAGGGCTTTCGCGGAGGCCGGGCGAACCGACGCCCGAGCAAGAGCCCTAGCGAGGCGTGAAAAAGAAGCTACGCCGGTCCTTCTTGGCACCACGGGCTGATACAAGGCGTGCCTTTACGGCTGCGACAGGAACGATTGTACCGGCCGACGTTCAGGAGTTGCAGGAGGTGTTTTGGACCCTGGCGGAGCGGGATGTTCGGAAGCCGGTGCTGCCCCGGTCGGTGACGCACGGGGCGCTGACGACGCTGCGGGAAAGGTTGGTCACCATTGGCGTTAAGGTGGTCACGCAGGCGCGCTACGTCGTTTTCCGGATGGCCGCGGTCGCAGTGCCCAAGCGAGTGTTCCGGGTGATCCTGGAGCGGATTCGACGGTTGCGGGGGCCTGGGGCGGAGCCGGGATGACGGCGACAACTGCCGATACAGTTCGGGAAGGCGGAGGGCATGGAAACGGTCTGCCCGCATCGCCAACGGACACCTCTACGCGGGCCGCTTGCGGCGACATTGTGGCCCAAAGACAGCCGGATGGTCTCGCCGTTGAGCGAACGAAGTGCTTGCCAACTTCGGGTTTGGCAGTAGAATCGAACACAAGGCCGACGGCGGTCGTCGGCCGCACGTTATCCGGGAAATCCCGGTGCAATCATCCCGGGATTACACTCCAAACGGCCACTTGAAGAACAACGCTTTTCTCGAAGGAGGCGATGTATGAAGACGCTGTGCAGCAGCGCTCTAGTCGGGGTCATGTGTTCCATGATCCTGTCCCAGGCCTGTTCAGCCGCTGCGACTGACAAGGGGGATGAAGCAGCCGTCGCCGCGGAAGCCATGAAGCTGTTCAAGATAACAGCCAAGGCTACCCGGCGGCGTTCCGCAGCCGTTGAGAACGTCATGGGGCCGGGCGCGGCACTCTACGATGTAACCGTAAGGATCGCCGGGCCCGACGAGGGAGCCAGCATCAGCGAACTCAAGGTGATCAAGGCCGGCGGCGCCGTGACACCCATCTGTGCACCGAGTACCAATCAGCCGTGCCCGGAGCTTCAGAAACTGATCAAGAAGCGCTTCACCCTTAAGACGGAGCAAGACGCCAAGGCGGTGGAAGCCGTCCTGGATGCGCTGTATCCGATATCAGACAGTTTTGGCGGCAGGGACAAGAAGGCCAAGAAGATCATTCGAACAGGAAACGGCTTCACCTTCGTCAGAGGCGAGTTCTTCAAAGCCCTCAAAGGGTTTCTGTTCGAGACCGACGCGAACGGCTCCATCGTGAAGGTGAGCCACTCATTGAAGATCAAGCCCTGAAGGCCGACACGGGACCCCGAACGCCCGGCATGGCACATGCCCGGCGCTGACAGGATGGCCGGGCCGTGGCCGAGACGGCGAGCGCGGCTTCCTGGTAAGGATACCACTCATGCCAAATAATACAGTACTGATTGTGCTGGCGCTCGCGGCGTGCGGCGTAATCGCAGCCATCATCGCATACTACGTCGTTCGGTTCATGCGGGGGACCATCAGGCTTTCGCTTCCTCGCACGGCGTTTAATCCAGGAGACGCCATAACCGGCAGCTTCGTGCTGCACACGAAGAAGGCCATCCACGGCAACCGGCTCCTTGTCAGCCTGATTGGAACACAGGTCACGAAAACCCGCGACGGCGAGAAAACGCGAACGCGCTCGCACGAGATATACCGGGATGAGGTTGTCCTCGAGGACGCCAAGCAATACCACGCCGGCCATACCGCCACGCACAACTTCGAACTCGCGGCGCCGAATATGAATTCCCCGGAGTTCCTGAACTCAACAGCCGCCCAGGCATTGACGACGGCTCTCCGCCTCCTCAGCAACAGGTCAACGCGTCTGAAGTGGAAGGTGGAAGCCCGGCTCGATGCCAAGGGCGTTGATCTGGCGACCGCGAAACACGTTTCGATCAATATCGGACACCTGGCTTAACCCGCTTAAAGAGGAAATGAAGAAAACGCCCTTGGCGAGCTATCTGCTGAGCCGCACCTTGGAAGAACTGGGCGATCATAAAGAAGCAGAAGCCATACTCAAGAAGGCCTTGGAAAAGGATCCGGATGTGATCCTGACGGCGCGGATTGCCGCGTCACAGCCCCGATCTACGGGAGGGGATGACGAGTAGGAAGGCTTCTGGATTGTGCAGCCGATTCTGAACTCAGGTGGTTGGCAGCGTATCGGCCAGTCTGGGAAACGGCACCGTGCAGGGTTTGGGGGAGTAGATCACAGAGAATGAACGCTACTTAGAAACAGAACGACAATCGGATCATTGGGAATGGAAATAGAAGAACGAAAGAGGATCAAAACAATGAAACACAAACATGCCACAAACATGACTATTCTGGTCTTTCTCGCTCTTATGCTGTCCACAGGCAGGGCGGCCGCACAGCAGGAACGGATCTTCAGCCCGGACTTCGGTTCAGGGGGTCGCTACGATGGCGTTACGGGGAAATGGCATGAGTTCCCTTTCCATCGAGCGGAGGTTACAACTGACAAAAAGTATTCAAATCAGCCTGTCCTGTGGTGCAGAAAAGGGGGGGGACAGTTGGGCAAAGAGAATTATGGCTACAGCAAGCACGACTGTGGTTCTCCCCAATCGATCATTCCTTGCCCGGAACCCGGCACGCGATATACCTTCAAAGCCAGAGCACGCATCGCGGAACTTACCTTCAGAGCTAGATCAAGCGTCCCGGAAGCGGCAAGCCGCGACGAGTCTCCACGCCGGATCTTTGTGGAGTTCTCCGATAAGGACGGGAAGCGCACAATCCCGGTCGAATTTCATGTGACCGAGAAGACCTACCAGGATTTCGCCAAAACCTTTACGGTTCCCAAGGATGCCGTTTGGTGCCGCGTCTGGATTCTGTGCGCGGCTCACCGCCCCAACCTGTACGTCACATCCGTCTCTCTGAAGTCGGCCGAGCCCGATGATACGCCCAAGGTGCCGACTGGTTTGCGCGTGGTGGAGACGGGATCGACCATGGTTCGGCTGCAATGGGATGCTGTGCCCGGTGCCTCAGGATACCTGATCGAAAGGAAAGCTTCTCGGGGACAAGCGAGTGGTTTCAACGCGGTTGCAGTGACGCTGGAAGGTGGAAGACAAACGAGTTTTTTGGATACACTTGATATAAACACGAAACTGGGCATACTACGACAGGGAACCTCATGGGATTACCGCGTTTGTGCACTGGCGGACTATGGCAATTCCGCCTTTTCAGAGCCGGTCTCCGCGGCTCTACCCGATCGCAAGGATTCCCCCGGCAATACCAGCTACTACATCAGTGCCTCAACGGGGAATGATGCCAACAGCGGCACCACAGCAAAGACCCCCTGGAAGTCCTTCGTGCCACTGGACAAAATCAACCTGGCACCAGGGGACCGGGTTATCCTCAAACAAGGGGACGTCTGGTATGAGCCGCTGCATCTGCACGGAAGCGGCGCCGCAGGCAAAGAGATCATCGTCGGGCCTGACGGATCGTCTAAAAAGTCCACAATCATACGAGTTGGCGCCAGGGCCAATGCGGCCATCAGCATGCCGGACGTTTCCCACTGTAAGGTACAAAACCTGGAGATCTCCAACTGGCACCCGTTCTATCGCCAGCGATATGGATGCGCACTCCAGGCTGGGACCTGGCTGACCCCGGAGGTGAACAATATCACCCTTGATCATCTCTTTGTGAACAAGGTGTGCGCCAGCTACGGGCGCGGCGGTTCCGCACAGGGCCTTTCCTCCAGCGGGGGCATGGGGATTCGAGTCGCTGGTACCATTCGTCGGTATATAAAGGGAAAATCGTCAGAGAGCGTCAAGGAGGGCATGGGATGGGTGCGGGGGCTCAGGATCACCAATTGCATTCTCGATGATGTGGATTCGATGGGCATTAACCTGAGCCGGGTCGAGGACTTTGTGGTTTCCCACAACCGCACCGACAAGATCGGGTGCATCGCTCTGCTCTCCTCGAATCTGAGAAATGGCACCATCTCCCACAATCGCTTCCAGCGCGCAGGTTGGTATTTCTTGGCCGGCGATAACGCGCATATCGGGTGTTACGGGGGCAAGAATGTCGTTTTCGAGCACAATATCATCGATAGGACGTACAATACGGCGTCGGGGCAATCGCTGAATCTCGACAGCACAGACAGTTATGTCATTCAATACAACTACCTCAAAGACAGCGAGGCTGGCTCCTTTGTGTTAAATCATGGCGCCCCCGATAACATCATCCGCTACAACATCTGTGAAGGCTTGACCCGTGAAGGGTTGATTCGCGAATGGTTAAGGGATTTGGGCGGGGTTAGGACTCAGGTCTACAACAACACCGTCTATTTAAAAAACGGGCAAAGACCCATCCTGGCCGACAATAGAGTCACCGTCAACAAGAGTGCTACGCCGGTTCGCGGGCTTCTGTTTTGTAATAATGTCTTCTACAACGCAGATGGGCTCAGTCGTGACGAGGAAGGATTCCAACTCCATAGAGCAACCAAGGGTGCGGAAGATATTTTGATCACCCACAACCTGTACTACAAAGCCTCGGATGATGATTTCAGGGGTTTGAAGGATGCTGCGCCTGTGTTCGCTGACCCCTTGTTCCAGGGGCCGGTGGGGGAAGGCAAACCGGAGGCCTACAAGCTCAAACCGGGCTCCCCCTGCATCGGTGCCGGCAAAGTGGTCAAAGGCAACGGTGGCAAGGACTTCTTCGGCAATCCGGTCCCCGACAATGCTCCGCCGACCATCGGCGCGTTTCAAGAAGAAACTTCAAGATGATGAATATGAAATCAATCGCTATAGCGGCGGCTTGTCACCTGGTTCCCGCCGCAACCGTTTTCGCAACTCGGCCCTGGCGGCGTACGTGTACCGGTCGCTGTTCGACACGGCGCGGGGAACTTGAAGCCGGTTCGGCCCCGCAGCCGGCCGGAGGAGTCCGATGCGCGTGAAACGGCTCGCTCTCGTGCTGCCGGCGCTCGTGGCCGCCTGCGGCCTTTCGGCGGCGGCCCGGAAGGTCTGGCAGGACCTGCTCTCGACCATCGAGGTGGAGGGCGGCTCCGAAACCGACAAGGTCAAGTTCTACACGAACCTGTACCGGGCCTACTGCGCACGGACCATCTGGAGCGACGTGAACGGTAAATACGTGGATATGTACGAGAAGGTTCAGCAACTTCCGGACCCCGACTCGCCCGTCCTGGGGTGCGACGCTTTCTGGAACACCTTCTGGAACCTGAACCAGTTGTGGGTGCTGGTCCACCCGGAGTGGGCCAACACGTGGGTCCGGTCGCTCCTGGAGATTTACGACAAGGGCGGGTGGCTGGCCAAGGGCCCCACCGGCATCGAGTACTCCAGCATCATGGTGGCGTCGCACGAAATCCCGCTCATGGTGGCGGCGTACCAGGCGGGCATCCGCCACTACGACGTCGCCAAGGCCTTCAAGGCGATGATCCACTGCCAGACCACCCCCGGCCAGCCGCACCCGGGAGGCGGGCACGTCGGCAACAGCCAGCTAAAGCCGTACCTGGAGCACGGGTACATTCCCCTGGGCAAGGGCCGCGCCTCCAACACCCTCGAGTACGCCTACGACGACTGGTGCGTGGCACAGATGGCCCGGGCCCTCGGCCACCAGGACGCGCAGGCCACCTTCATCAAGCGGGCCGAGTCCTGGCGGAACCTCTTCGACGCCGAGACCGGCTTCATGCGGCCGCGGCACCCGGACGGCCGGTGGATGGAGGACTTCGACCCGTACAGCGGCAAGGGCGGATGGGTCGAGGGCAACCCCTGGCAGTTCACCTGGTTCGTTCCGCAGAACGTCCGCGGCCTCGTGGAGGCCATGGGCCGCGACCGATTCGTCTCGCGCCTCGACGAGGGCATGACCAAGAGCGCCGAGACCGACTTCAACGCCAGCGGCGACCGCATGTCGGCCTTCCCCATTAACCACGGCAACCAGCCCAGCATGCAGGTGGCGTACCTGTTCAACTACGCGGGCGCACCCTGGCTCACGCAGAAGTGGGCCCGGGCCATCATGAACCAGTACTACGGCGACGATCCGATCGACGGTTGGCCCGGCGACGAGGACCAGGGCCAGGGCGGCGCCTGGTTCGTCATGAGCGCCATGGGGCTGTTCCAGACCGACGGCGGGTGCCGCGTCCGCCCCATCTACGAGATCGGGTCGCCCCTGTTCGACCGGGTCACCCTCCATCTCGACCCGCGGTACTACAAGGGCAAGACCTTCGTCATCGAGGCGCGGAACAACGGCCCGGAGAACGTATACGTCCAGTCGGCCACGCTCGACGGGGAGCCGCTGGAGCGGCCGTGGTTCTACCAGTCGGACCTCACGGACGGCGGCACGCTGGTCCTGGAGATGGGCCCGGAGCCGAACAAGGCCTGGGGGGCGGGCCCCGATGCCGCCCCGCCGCCCACCGTGCCGTGACGGCCGGACCACGGCGGCCGGGCGGGGGCGCGCTGCCGACAAAGGAGAGGGCTGCGCCATGATACACGGGCACGTCGGGCGTCTCGGGCTGCTGGCGGCCGCAGCGATCCTGTCGGCGTACGGCCAGTGCGCGGGCGGCGAGGCGAAACCCCTCTGGCACATCGGCCGGGCCGACAACGACACGCGCGACTTCGCCCTCGCCCCGGACGGCTACAGGCAGTACGCCGATGATCCCGTCTTCGTCGTCGGCGCGTCCGACCCGAAGCGCGACTGGCCGTACGTCCACCCCGGCCCCGCCGACGCCTGGGCGGGCAGCCGGCCGCACACCTTCATCGTGGCCTTCGGCCTGGCCGAGGCTCCCCGGGACGGCGCGTGCCGACTCGTTCTCGACCTCGTCGACACGCAAAGCCAGTTCCCGCCGCGGCTCGAGGTCAAGGTCAACGGGCACGAGTCCACGCACGACCTGCCTCGCGGGGCGGGCGACGCCTCCGTCTTCGGCGACCCCGGGAAGGGCCGCGAGCACCGGTTCACGGTCCCCGTCCAGGTCGGTTGGCTCAAGGCCGGCCTGAACGAGGTCGCCATCACCACCGTGGCCGGAAGCTGGGTCCTCTACGACAGCCTCGCCTTCGAGGCGCCCGCCGGGCTTGCGCTCGCGGCGCCGACCGGCACGGTCGTCCGGTCGGTCCGGTCCGACCCCGTGCTCGTCGAGCGCGACGGTCGGCTGCAGCAGACGGTCCAGGTGGCGGTGCTGCACATGGGGCCGGCGGCCGACGCCGAGGTCCGCATCGGCGACGGCCGGGCGATGACGCACCGCCTGACGCCCGGCGCGAACACCATCGAGGCGACCACCGACGCCGTCGAAGCCCCCGGGCCGATCACCGTCACCGTCCGGGCGGGGGGCGTGACGCTCGCTCGCCGGCAGGTGCAACTCAAGCCCGTCCGCCGATGGGTCGTCTACCTGCTGCCGCATTCGCACGTCGACATCGGGTACACGAAGGTCCAGACCGAGGTCGAGCAGGACCACTGGCGGTTCTACGAGCAGGCGCTCGAGGCGGTCCGCAAGACGGCCGCCTATCCTGCCGGGGCCCGCTTCAAGTGGAACGTCGAGGTCCTCTGGGCCGTAGACAGTTACCTGCGTCGGGCCGCCCCCGAGAAGCGCGATGCCTTCATCAAGGCGGCGAAGGCCGGCGCCATCGGCCTCGACGCGCTCTACGGCAACGAGCTGACCGCCCTGTGCCGGCCCGAGGAACTGGTGCGGCTAACCGACTTCGCGCTGCGGCTGCGCAGGCAGTACGGGCTGGACATCCCCTCGGCCATGATTACCGACGTGCCGGGGTATACGTGGGGCATTGTGCCGGTGCTGGCGGGGAGCGGCGTCCGGTACTTTTCAATCGGCCCCAACGGCGGGCATCGCATCGGGTTCACATTGTCGGATTGGGGCAACCGGGCCTTCTGGTGGGTGTCGCCCTCGGGCAAGGAGCGCGTGCTCGTGTGGATTCCGCGCACCGGCTACTACCGGTCCTTCAGCGGCGAGGCGGCCTTGATGCGGTACCTGGCCGACCTCGATGCCTCGGCATACCCCTACGACCTGGTCCAGATGCGGTACTGCCTGGGCGACAACGCCGGGCCCGGCTGCAACCTGTCGGACACCGTCAAGCAGTGGAACAGCCGGTTCGCGTACCCGCGGTTGGTCATCGCGACGACCCGCGAGATGTTCGAGGACTTCGAGCGCCGCTACGGCGACCGGTTGGCCGAGGTCCGCGGCGACTTCACCCCGTACTGGGAGGACGGGGCAGGCTCCTCGGCCAGGGAAACCGCCCTGAACCGTGCGTCGGCCGAGCGGCTCGTCCAAGCCGAGGCCCTCTGGGCCATGTTCCGCCCCGCCGGCTACCCCGACGGGGCCTTCTACGACGCCTGGCGCAACGTCCTCCTGTACGACGAGCACACCTGGGGCGCCCACAACAGCATCCGAGAGCCCGATAGCCCGTTCGCCCGGGCCCAATGGGACATTAAGCAGGCGTTCGCCACGCAGGCCGACGCCCAGTCGCGCCGGCTGCTGGCCGACGCCCTGGCCCAGCGCCCCGCGGCCACCAAGGCCAGCGGCAGCGTTGCGGCCGTGGATGTCGTGAACACGGCTGCATGGCCGCGCACCGACCTGGTCGTCCTACCGGCCGACTGGACCCTGGCCGGCGACCGCGTGACCGACGCCCGCGGCCGGCCCGTGCCGTCGCAGCGGCTCGCCAGCGGGCGGCTGGCGCTGCTGGCGCACGACGTGCCGCCGATGGGCGCCAGGCGATTTCTCCTGGCCGCCGGCAAGCCGCACGCCGCCGGCCGGGCCTCGGCCAACGGGAACCGCCTGGTAAACAGCCGCCTGACGGTCAGCCTCGACGCCAAGACCGGCGCCGTTGCCGGCCTTCAGGCCGAGGGCGTTGCCCACGACCTGGTGGATTCGTCGGCCGGCTTTGGCGCCAACGCCTATTTCTACGTGGACGGCCGCGACCCCAAGGCGCCGAAGCGCAACGGGCCCGTGCGTATCGGCGTGGGGGAACGCGGGCCGCTGATCGCCTCCCTAATGGCCGAGGGCGCCGCGCCGGGATGCCGGGGCCTTGTGTCGGAGTACCGCGTGGTGGCGGGTCTCGGCCGCGTGGATATTATCAACACGGTCGACAAGACGAAGGTTCGCAGGCCCGAGTCCGTGCACTTCGGTTTTCCGCTGAACGTGCCGAAGGGCGTCGTGCGGATGGACGTGCCGTTCGCAGTCGTCCGCCCCGAGGCCGACCAGTTGCGGGGCGCCTGCAAGAACTACTTTACGGTTCAGCGGTGGGTGGACGTCTCCGGCGCCAAGGCCGGTGTGACGCTGGCGACGGTCGACGCGCCGTTGCTCGAAGTGGGCCGCATTACCGTCGACGCCCGGCAGGTGGGCTGGATCAGGACACTCGACCCGTCCACGACCCTGTTCTCCTACGTCATGAACAACTACTGGGAAACGAACTACAAGGCCGACCAGGAGGGGCCGACCGTGTTCCGCTACAGCCTGAGGCCGCACGGCGGCTACGACGCGGGTGCGGCCGCGCGGTTCGGCATCGAGCGTAGCCAACCGCTGCTGGCGGTACCGGCAGACCCGCTCCGGTCGCCCCCGCCCTCGCTGCTGGGCCTGGAGCCGGGGCCGGTCATCGCGAGCGCCGTAAAGCCGAGCCGCGACGGCCGGACGTGGATCGTCCGCCTGTTCAACACCTCCGGGCAGCCCGCCGAGGCCCGCCTGCGATGGGGCCGGCCGGCGCCGGCGACCGTCTGGCGCAGCGGCCTGGACGAGGCCGCCGGCGAGCCGCTCGACGCCCCGCTGCACCTGGCGCCGTTCGAGTTTGCGACGGTTCGGGCGTTGCCCGCGCAGAGTACGGAGGACGCAAAATGACCCCCCGCCAGCGAGTACGGACGGCCCTGGCGCATCGCGAGCCCGACGCCGTCCCGATCGACCTCTCCGGGCACCGTTCGTCGGGCATTGCGGCCATGGCGTATCCGCGGCTGCGTGCGGCACTCGGCCTCGCGCCCCGGCCCGTCCGCGTCTACGACATCATCCAGCAACTCGCCATCGTGGACGAGGACGTGCTCGACCGGTTCGGCGTCGACACGATTGAACTGGGGCGGGGGTTCGCCCGCGACGACGACGATTGGGCCGACTGGGTCCTGCCGGACGGCACGCCGTGCCTCGTGCCCGCCTGGAGCACGCCGGAACGGGAGGACGGCCGGTGGGTTCTGCGGTCGGCGAGCGGCCGGGTCCTCGCCGCCATGCCCGACGGGGCCCTGTACTTCGAGCAGACCTGGTGGCCGTACTTCGACGACGACACGGCTCCCCTTGCCGACGCCATGGCCGAGGGCATGTGGTCGGCGATCGCTTCGCCGCCCGGGCCCGACGTGGACGCCGCCGCCCTCGCCGACGGTGCGCGGGCCCTCAGGGCCGAGACCGACCGGGCCGTCATCGGCCTGTTCGGCGGTAACCTGGTGGAGGCCGGCCAGTGGCTGTATCGGATGGACCGGTTCCTGCTGCTGCTGGCGGCCGAGCCGCAGCAAATCCACCGGTTCCTCGACGCCCTCGTCGCCTACCACCTGGCGAATCTGGAGCGGTACCTGGCGGCGGTGGGCGAGTTTATCGACGTCATCCTCTTCGGCGACGACCTGGGTGCCCAGACGGCGCCGCAGATGTCGCCGGCGATGTACCGCGAGTTTTTCAAGCCGCGTCACGCGGCTATGTGGCGGCGGGCCAAGGAACTGGCCGACGTCAAGGTCATGCTCCATTGCTGCGGCGAGGTGCGGGCCCTGCTCCCGGACCTCATCGACGCCGGGCTCGACGCCATCAACCCGGTCCAGATCTCCTGCCCCGGCATGGACGCCCCGGAACTGAAGGCCGCCTTCGGACGGGACCTCGTCTTCTGGGGCGGCGGATGCGACACCCAAACCGTCCTGCCCACCGCCTCGCCCGAGGCCGTGGCCGACCACGTCCGCCGGCAGGTCGCCGCCCTGGCGCCGGGTGGCGGGTTCGTGTTCCAGCAGGTCCACAACATCCTGGCGAACGTGCCGCCCGAAAACGTCATCGCCATGCTCGACGCCGTGCGTCCGGCCCGCTGACCGGCGGAGGAGTTCCGCGTGTTTCCTATCGACTATGCCATCATTGCCGCCTACTTCGCCGCCGTCATCGGCCTCGGGTTCTGGTACCGCAAGCGGGCATCGGAGAGCATCGAAGCGTATTTCCTCGGCGGCAAACGGCTGCACTGGCTCGCGCTGGCCATGTCCGGGTCGGTGTCCACGTTCGACATCACCGGCACGATGTGGATCGTTTCGCTCCTGTTCGTGGCCGGCATGCGCTCGATGTGGAACCACTGGATGTGGGGTTGGATGATGGGCGCCTTCTTCATGGCCTACATGGGCAAGTGGGTCCAACGGTCCGGCGTGATGACCGGCGCCCAGTGGATGGTCACCCGCTTCGGCGAGGACACCGGCGGCCGGGTGGCCCGGATGGCTTACGCCTTCATGGCCGTCCTCACCCAGGCGACGTTCATCGGGTACGCGTTCCAGGGCATCGGCAAGTTCGCGTCGGTGTACATCGATCTGTCGCCGACCGCGTGTGCCCTGATCGTTATCGGCACGACGACCCTGTACGTGCTGTTGGGTGGGCTGTACAGCGTGGTGGTGACGGACGTCGTCCAGACGGTGATCCTGACGATTGCGGGGGTCGTGATCGCGGGCGTGGCGTTCGTGCACCTGTCGCCCGAAACGCTGGAGCAGACGCTGCCCGAGGGCTGGGCCTCGTTCGTGCCCCGGTGGCGGATGCCCGAGATGGCGGAGGTTCCCGGCTACGAGGCGTACGAGTGGTTCGGCGCCTTGGTCATCGTGTGGGTGCTGAAGGGGCTCATGCTGAATGCAGGGGGGCCGGCCCAGATGTACGATTTCCAGCGGTTCCTGGCGGCCCGCAGTCCGCGCGACGCGGCCAAACTCGGGGCCGCCTGGTCGGCCTTCCTGGTGATTCGCTGGGCCATGTGCGCGGGTATCGTGCTGCTGGCCCTTGCGCGGTTCACGAACGTGACCGACCCGGAGCAGGTCATGCCGATGGTTCTGCAGCAGTACTTACCGGTCGGCGTGCGCGGGCTGGTGGTGGCGGGGCTGCTGGCGGCGTTCATGTCCACCTTCAGCAGCACGGTCAACAGCGGTGCTTCGTACATCGTGCGGGACTTCTGGCAGACGCTGGTGGCGCCGAACGCCAGCCAGCGGCACTTGGTGCGGGCCGGGTACGTTGCCACTCTTGCGATTGTGGGGCTTGGCATTCTGATCGGATCGCGTGCCACCTCGATCAAGCAGATCTGGGACTGGCTGATGATGGCCCTCGGGGCCGGCGTTGTTGTGCCGAATGTCCTGCGCTGGTACTGGTGGCGCGTCAACGGCTGGGGTTATGCCGCTGGAACCCTTGGAGGCATCGCCCTGACGGCGGTGCCGCTGCTGGTTCCCCAATGGCCGCTGTACGTCTCGTTTCCGATCATCTGCGTGGGGTCGCTGGTCGGGAGCGTGACCGTAACGCTGCTGACTCGGCCTGTGGAGAGGCCGACCCTCGTTCGCTTCTATCGCAACGTCCGGCCGTTCGGTGCCTGGGGGCCCGTCCGGCGCCAGGCGAACCTTCTGCCTCAGGCACAGCGGGACCCGGCCGAGAGCCCGCGCCGGGCGTTGCTGAACGTTGCCGTCGCCATGCTCGCCGTCACGGGCCTCTACCTGGGCCCGATGTACCTGATCGGCCACTGGTACGTGCGTGCCGGCGCGTGGCTTGGTGTGGCCGCGGCGGCCATCAGTGTCCTGGCGATCACCTGGTATCGCCACCTGCCCGCCGCGGACGAGGCATCCACGGGGTAGACGAACGGAACGACAGGGGTGAGGCGCCCCCCATGTGGACCCGATGTGGGGTGCACCTCAATACGACCAGACTCCTCGCACGGCGTCTGGGCCAGGATCCGGGGCGCACGTCACAGTCCCTGCCGGAGGGTTTTTCGCTTCCCGCTTTGCGCCGCTGCCGCCAGCGGGTAGAATCCACCGCTTGCCCGACCGTCTGTGCCGGACCACACAGGATGCCTTATGAACCCCATGCGCTGTAATCGGATGCTTGTGCTGGCGGCCGTCGTGGTCGCTGTTGCCGGATGCGAGTCCATGTCCAAGGCCCCGCGGGCGCCGGCCCGGCCGGTGGCCGCATCGCCCGACGCCCTCGGCCGACTGACGCCCGAGGCCCTGCGGGCCGCCTACGGAACACCGGCGCTGGTCGTCCGGCAGGTGCGAGAAGGGCGGCACGCGGGCGTTCAGGGCGCGGCTCTGCCGGCCGATACGGTCGTTGACGACCGGAACCTCGTGATCTTTGCCGAGGGGGCCGGCGACACCGTCGAGGGGTTCCGCTGGACGGCCCGCCTGCTGGCCGAGAGCCCCTACACGTTTCCTGGGCAGGGCCGCGGGCTGGTCATCATCCTGGCCAAGTGGAGCCAGTCGACCAGCGCCGTGGCCGAGCATCTGAACCATGAGCACCAGGCGGCCGGGGCGGCTCACCTGGCCGAGATGCTCGAAATCCACCACCGCCGGCACGGCGCCCGAGGCTGCGTCAGCCTGATCGGTTTCAGTGCCGGGACGCGGGTCATCGAGATGGCGCTGCGCGGGGCGGTTTCCGACGACGCGGCTTGGTACCCGCAGGCGTTCCGCCGGGTGAGGCACGTGGTGTTTCTGGGCAGCAGCCTCGAGCGCGACGAGACGGTGCCGTGCAGCATGGTGCGCGGACGGCTGCTGAACTTCGTGAACCCCCGCGACACGCATTTCGGCGACCGGGCGGCGTACGTGGCGCCGGCGGGCGGGAAGGCCAACCTCCTGAACCTGCTGAAGCAGACGACGATTACCCGCCGGCCGCACGTCGGCGTTAGCGCGACCGGGTTCCTGGCCCTGGCCACCCTGACCACCGCCGACCAGTTCGACGCCCTGGCCGACCTGGAGGCCACGGGAGCGCCGTCGGCGGCGGCCTTCAAGCAGATTAACGTGCCCGTGCCGCGCCACCTCGTGCCGTACGGCTTGTTTGGACAGAGAATCAAGAACGATGACCTGGACGATTACCTGAACCAGGCGCCGAACCACTATATTCTGGTGGGGCGGGGGCCCGGCGGCCGGACAGAGGCGGCCGGTTTCAGCCAGTACCGCGCGTCCGCCGAGGAGTTCATCCGCGAACACGTGGCGTCGGCGGCCTTGGAGGGCCGGCTCCACCGGTTCCACCTCGAGCATGTGCCCGAGGGTGCCGGTCCGCTGAACCTGCCCATCCCGCTGCCCGTGCCGTGGGCGGTTTTCTCGACCGACAAGGAGGCGACCGACGACGCCCCCCCGGCGCCGGCGCCGCCGATCGATTGACGCCCGACGCCCTGTTTCGCGATTTTTTGGCTTGCCATTCGGCGGTGGCATGCTATGCTTCATGTGTTCTTAGTCTTCTTGCCGTCCCCATCGTTTCGGCCGGGTGCGCATGAGTCCCGGCACATTCTTGGATGGTGCTAATGGGCGAATCCGCCAATTCTATGGTGCGCGGTGTGCTGGAGATTCAGGATCGGGGATACGGTTTCCTCCGCCACGAAGAACGCAACTTCCAGCCCACCGGCAACGATATCTTCGTGCCTCCGGGCCTCGTTAGCCGTTACGGCCTGCGCGACGGCGTGTCGCTCGAGGGGCCCGTCCGGCCCGACAAGAAGGGCCGCGGCCAACAACTTGCCGAAATCCAGGCCATCTGCGGTGAGGACCCCGAGACGTACAAAACCCTCAAGCGGTTCGAGGACCTCACCGTCATCGACCCGGAAGAAACCCTCTGGCTCGAAACCGGTCCGGAACCCACGACCACGCGGGCCCTGGATCTCCTGACGCCCATCGGCAAGGGCCAGCGGGGGCTCATCGTGTCGCCCCCACGGGCCGGCAAGACCATCATGCTCGAACACATGGCCATGGCTGTGGCCAAGAACTACCCCGACGTCCAACTGATCATGGTCCTGGTGGACGAGCGGCCGGAGGAGGTTACGCACTTTCGCCGGTCGACCGGGGCCGAGGTCCTGGCCTCCTCGAACGATCAGGACGTGCGGCAACACGTGCGGTTGGCCCGGCTGACGTTCGCCAAGGCCAAGGCCGAGGTGGAGTATGGCCGCGACGTCGTCCTCTTCCTCGACAGCCTGACCCGTCTGGGCCGGGCCTTCAACAAGGCCGTCCCGTCGAGCGGGCGGACGCTCTCGGGTGGCGTGGACATCCATGCCTTGGCCGAGCCCAAACGCATGTTCGGCGCCGCCCGCAACATCGAGAACGGCGGCAGCCTGACGGTCGTCGCCACCTGCCTCATCGAAACCGGCAGCCGCATGGACGACCTCATCTTTCAGGAGTTCAAGGGCACCGGAAACATGGAAGTGATTCTCTCGCGCGAATTGGCCGAACGCCGCCTCTGGCCCGCCCTCGACGTGCTCGGCTCCGGCACACGCAAGGAAGAGCGGCTCGTAACGCCCGAAGACCTGCACAAGCGGCACCTGATCCGTCGGCGACTCGCCGGCAACCGGCCCGTCGAGGCCCTCGAAAGCCTCCTGAAGGCCATGGCCAAGTACCCGTCGAATCGCGAACTACTCGATGCCATGACCCCGCAAGAGGGGTAGGCGGCACCGTCCCGGCCGCAGGGCAGGGCGCCTGTGCCCATGGCGCGACGCGCCCGGTGTCGGCAGAACTCCCCGTTTTCTTTCGCGCCACGTCTGTTTCGACTCTCGGGGTAGGCGGCTGCGCGGCGTGTGCGTACCGGGCATGGCGGCGACCCTGGGCGGTGTCGGACAACGCCTAGGTGGCCTTGGCCGCCCCGGGGTAGTGCGGGCTGTAGAGCATCCGCTTCGGACGCGGGACGAGCCGGCCGTCGACGACGAACGGCGGCCCGCGCTCCGCCAGGTGCTCGACCAGGCGCTCCCGCCAGACGGCCAGCCGGTCGGCGTGGGCGGGGTCGGCCGCCAGGTCGCGTGTCTCGCCGGGGTCGGCCTCGAGGTCGAACAGCTGCTCCCGGCCGTCGAAGGCATGATAGATGTACTTGGCGCGGCCGTCGGTCAGGGCGTTCCAATGGTTCGTCCGGTCGTAGCAGACGTCGTGCTCCATGTCGATCCACGGCCGCCAGCCCTCGGTCCGGCCCCGCACCAGCGGCAGGAGGCTTCGGCCGTCGAAGCGCGACGCGTCGTCGAGGGCGCCGGCGGCATCGAGCAGCGTGGGGAGGATGTCGCGCAGTTCGACCGGTTGGCGGAGCACCCGGCCGCGCTCGGCTGCCATCGACGCCGGCCACCGCAGGAGCATCGGGATGCGGGCCGACCCCTCGTAGGCGTACGTTTTCCGCCACAGATGGTGGTCGCCGAGCATGTCGCCGTGGTCGGCGGTGAACAGGATGAGCGTCTGGTCGAGCCAGCCGCGCTTCTCCAGCGCGCCGAGGACGCGCCCGACCTGCTCGTCGATGAAGGTGACCGAACCGTAGTACCCCTGACGCGAGCGGCGGACCTGCTCGGCGCCTAGGTCGCCGCGCCACGTGCTGCGCGAGGGCTTGCGGCCGGGCTGGGCGTGGCGTTCGGCCCAGTCGCCGACGACGGCCTTGGGCAGGTCGGCCCCGTCGTACATCTCGAAGAAGCGTTTCGGCGCGTCGTACGGGCTGTGCGGCCGAGCGAACGAGACCTTGAGCAGCCACGGCTCGGGCCGGTCGTACCCCTCGAGGAACTCGACCGCCCGGTCGCCGGTCCAGCGGGTCGGGTGCAGCCGCTCAGGCAGGGCGTAGGGCTTGGCCTGATACTCGTTCCATCCGATGCCCGTCGCGTCGGGGTTGAGGTCGGGGGCCTGCTCGCGGAACCAGCGGCGGTAATCGCTGACGAAGCCCTTCGTCTCGGCCCGGCCGGATTCGTCCACCAGCGTCTGGTGGAACCCGTGCGGGTGCCGCTGCGGAAACCAGTGCATCTTGCCGATGCCCAGCGTGTGGTAGCCGGCCTCGCGGACCATGCGTGGCAACTCGTTGCGGTACGCGTCGCCGACGCGGCCGTAACCGAGCATGCCGTGGTGCCAGGGCGCCAGGCCCGTCAGCAACCCGGCCCGGGCGGGCGTGCACGAGGGGGCGGCGGTGTAGGCGCAGCGGAACCGGACGCCTTCGCGGGCAAGGCGGTCGAGGTTTGGCGTGCGGATGGCGGGGTTGCCGTCCGCCCCGACGCAGTCGCCGCGGAACTGGTCGGCCATCAGCAGCAGGAGGTTCGGCCGGTCGGCGGGCGGGGGCTCCGCGCCGGGACTTCGGGCAGCAACGGCCATGGTGATGCCTCCAAGGCTCAGGCGGAGCAGGCGACGTCGGCTCAGGCCGCGCCGCCCGTCGGACACGGGGGTTTCCATCGGTTGCGCTCCTTGCGTGCGTGCCGTTTCAGTATAGCATCGGCGGCGGCGCAGGCACTCGCTTTTTCGACCTGCGCCAAGCAGCGCGGTGCCAGGCCGTTGCGACGGCAGCGCCGCACGGCTACACTTGCCGGGCGCCGGGCGGCCCCGGTCCACCGCCCGCGCCGTCGGAGGGCCACATGATGCGAACGCTTGCGTTGCTTGCCCTTGGGGGGCTTGCTGTGGCCGTTTCGGCCCGCGCTGAAACGGTGCCCCAGTGGGACATCTTCGAACGGACGCTGAAGGGGCCGAGCGACGGCAACCCCTTTACCGACGTCACCCTCAGCGCCCGGTTCACCCAGGGCGACCGCACGGTCGAGCCGGAGGGATTCTACGACGGCGAGGGCGTTTACCGCGTCCGGTTCATGCCCGACACGCTCGGCGAGTGGACTTACACGACGCGCAGCAACCGCAAGGTGCTCGACGGCAAGACCGGTTCGTTCGTCTGCGGCCCACCGGCCAAGGGCAGCCATGGCCCGGTCCGCGTGCGGCGCCACGTCCACCTGGCCTACGCGGACGGCACGCCCTACTACCAGGTGGGCACGACGTGTTACGCGTGGGCCCACCAGGGCGACACGCTCGAAACGCAAACCCTGGCGACGCTGGCGACCGCCCCGTTCAACAAGATGCGGATGTGCGTGTTCCCCAAGTCGTACGCCTACAACCAGAACGAGCCCGAGTTCTACCCCTTCGAGGGCAAGCCGCCCAAGGCGTGGGACGTCACGCGGTTCAACCCGGCCTTCTTCCGGCACATCGAGCAGCGCGTGGCGGACCTCAGGGACCTGGGCATCGAGGCCGACCTCATCCTGTTCCACCCGTACGACCGCTGGGGCTTCAAGTCGATGGACCGCGAGGCCGACGACCGGTACCTGCGGTACGTCGTCGCCCGCTTGGCCGCCTACCGCAACGTGTGGTGGTCGCTGGCCAACGAGTACGACCTCATGCTCAAGATCCCCAGCAAGACGATGGCCGACTGGGACCGCTTCTTCCGGATCATCCGCGACTACGACCCCTACGGGCACCTGCGCGGCATCCATAACTGTCGCCAGTGGTACGACCACACCAAGCCCTGGGTCACGCACGCCAGCGTCCAGAGCAGCGACTTCGGCGTTGCCCCCGACCTGCCCGGCCGGTACCGGAAGCCCGTCATCTACGACGAGTGCAAGTACGAGGGCAACATCAAGCAGGGTTGGGGCAACATCTCCGCTCGCGAGATGGTTCACCGGTTCTGGCTGGGGGGCCTCGCGGGGTGCACCGTCGGCCACGGCGAAACCTACAAGCACCCGAAAGACATCCTGTGGTGGTCCAAAGGCGGCGTCCTGCACGGCCAGAGCCCGCCCCGCATCGCCTTCTTCCGCAAAGTCATGGAGGCGGCCCCGTACGAGGCGATGGCGCCCGACAAGGGCCTCGCGCCCGGCCACCCCGCTTTCGTGAAACCGGGCGAGTTCTACCTCGTCTACTTCACGAGCAAGGACGGGATCGCCATCGACCTGCCCGGCGACCGACCGTACAAGGCCGACTGCCTCGACACGTGGGCCATGACGGTTGCGTCGGTGGGCACCGCGCGGCCCGGGCGGTACGCCTTCACACCGCCTACGGCACGGTGCGTGCTTCGGCTCGAGGCGTACAAGCCGGGCGAACCGATGCGGCCGGAGGCCAAGGCTACCGCCGCGCCCGCCGAGGGCGTTGCCCCGCTCGAGGTTCGCTTTACCGGGTCGGGCGGCAAGACGTTCCGCTGGGACTTCGGCGACGGCGCGATGTCCGACCACGCCTCGCCCGTCCACACGTATGCCGCGCCCGGCCTGTACACGGCCTCGCTGACCGTGACCGACGCGGCCGGCGAGTCGGCTACGACGCACGTTGCCATTGGCGTGGACCGCACATCGACCGATCCGATCGTGCGCGTCGGCGTTGGCCGCGGCGAGACGCCCGGCGTCGTGTGCCACGGCCCCGTCAAGCGGACCGCGGACGGCGGATTCGACCTCGGCGCCCGCGAGCCGTGGACGTGGATCCAGGTTGGCAATCACCCCATCGAGGACCTCCAGGGGCTCCGGTCGCTTACGATCCTCGGCTGGGTCAAGGCCGAGAGCCGCCAGACGGGGCCGGGCGGCAACCGCATCGCCTGCAACCTCGACGAAACCCGATCGGGCTTCGACCTCGTTTGCCACGCCGACGGCCGGATGCGGCTGGCGATCAACGAGTGGCCCGACACCGCTCGCAACGATAGTTCGGGCGGCAAGGTGCCTCTCGGCAAGTGGGTGTTCGTCGCGGTGGCCTACGACGGGACGGCCGAGACGGACAACGTCCGGTGGTACTTCGGCAACGCCGGCACGCCCGCCGAACTCGACCGCACGCAGACGTACGCCCGCGGCCCGACCGGACGGGCGTCTGGGCGGCTGGCGGTCGGCAACTACAGCGAGGCGCTGCACGGGCACGGCATGGACCGGCAATTCCGCGGCGCCATCCGCGGCCTCGCCATCTTCGGTAGCCGGGCCGGCGGCCGAGGGGCCCTTTCGCGCGAGGCCATCCGCCGCCACCAGGCCACCGCACGCTGACACGACCGCCCGGGCCATCGGTTCGGGGTGCCGGGTACCCCGCCGAGGCTCGTTTACAACGCTCTTAGCGGCGTATCAGCCCGTTTTGCCCGGCCCCGTCGGAACCCCCTAAAGTCGATTTGGCTTCCTGCCGATAGGTGCTTCGGACGAGTTGCCCGGCGGCGGAACCCGCCGCGCGGTCCGCGTTGGGGCAACGCGTCCCTGCGGTTGCTTGCGCACCGGTGTTCGGCGGCATCCCCCTAAGATGCCGGCATCCAGGCCGAACGTCCTCCCCACAGCCTCAGACACCCGGAGAGCGCCTGCACCGTGAGCAGGCACGAAGGAACGCGATGGCCCGTCAACCGTGCGATAGTCTGCCGCTGGCCGAAATTCTGTTCTGCATTCTGATTCTCGGCCTGGTGGCCGCCGTGGCGATCCCGCCCATGGTGTACTCGCGCGATACCCGGGCCGCCGAGTGCCAGGCGAACATCCGGTTGCTCGAACGCGTGGTGCAGCAGTGGGCCGAGGCGCACAACGGTTGGCCACCCGCCGACCAGGACGAGTTTCAGCGGTTGGTGCGCGAGGGCCGGGACCTGCATGGCCAGGTGCCGAAATGTCCATACGGGAAACCGTACGTCTACGACCCGGCCACCGGCCGCATCGTGCCGCACCAGCATTGAGACGCGAGACGCACACAAACACGCCGCATAGCCGACATAAGCAAACGCGGTACGGGTGAGGGGTTTCCCGGCCGCGTCACAGGGGCGGGGCGGTCCAAGGGGCACCCCGCCCCTCCTTGTCTTCCCGTGGCGAAGTAGAGGCGTTCGGCAGCCACCCGCCGCTCGGCCGGTCTGCGACCCTTCGCGGGGCCTCCGTTACGCCGTCAAGACGTGCCGTGCATGCCGTGGCTGTGCGGGCCGTGGCGTTGCAATGGCCTACTCGTTTCCCAGCACCTCCACCTCGGGCATTCCCAGATAGACGAGCGGCAGGTGGCCGCTCTCGCTGACGAGGTATGGGATGTAGTTGCTGCCGCACGCCATGCCGGCCGTGGGGTCAATCTGCTGCCAGCCTTTGCCTTCGAGATGCACCTCGGCCCAGATGTGGCCGCAGTCCTCGTGCAGCCACCCCGCGACCTGCCGGCAGGGAACCCCCGCCGCCCGGCACAGCGTAACGCAGACGTCCGAGAAATCCCAGCACTGGCCGTACCCCTGGTCCAGAACCTTGCGGACGCCCCATCGAGAGCCCGTGACCGGTCCGCCGGATCGGATGTTCCGGCCGGGCATAAGCCACGCGAGAATCGCCTCGACCTTGGCGGCGTCCATGCGGCGCCCGGCCGTGACCCTTTGGGCGAGGTCGGCCATCTTGGGGTCGTCCACCGGCCAGAAGGCCGTTGGCCCGAGCAGGTCGGGGCCCGGTTTCCGGCTGGTGGGCCGGAAAGCGAATGCCTCGGACGTCACCGTGGCCGTCACGGTAACGCACGGCACGCCCGCGCACGTGGGCAGGGCCCCGAAGGTAAACTGCCGCCCATCGCCGCCGGCCGTCTGGGCTTCCGCGATGGGCTTGGGGTCGAAGGCGTACTGCGAGGCCTTCGGGCCCTGGCCCCGAGCGTTGAACGTCAGGCGTCGGCCAAAGCGGAACCGGCCGACGAGCGCGTCGATGGTTTGGCGAGTCGTCTGGCTCTTGCCGGCGCGGTGCCACGCCAGGAAGGCGTTGAACAGCCGATTCCAGGCCAGGTAGTCGGCCTCTTCGAGCGGGGCTGCGTCGAACCGCACGCGGTACGTGACCACCCGCGGCCGCAGGCCCAGCACGTAGTGGGCTCCCTTGATGACGCGCAGATCGTTCGACGAGAGTTCGATGACCCGGTTGCCGCGCATAACGGCACAGTCGCGATGACCGTTGTGGGCGGCAAGGATGGCCCGGTGGACGGCCTCGGCGTCTTTCGCGGTGGGGGCCGTTAGAACGTTGACGCGCAGCTGCGTTCCGGCGGCGTCGAGAATCGTATTCGAGAGCGATTCAAGGTGGCTGCCGAGCCGCTTCGCGATGGCTTCCGTCTGGTCGGCCGGGACGGTGAACTGCTCGAGGACTTTCCAACCCGAGGGAAGGGTGTCGTATCGCGGCGCCCGACCCGCGAGTACAGCCGGCGCGGCAGCGAGCAGCATGCACCCCATGGCGAATAGCCGTTGTACCACGAAACCGAGTCTCCTATTGCCCCGCCAAACGCCGAATGCCTTTCACGCCGATGTCGGTCCGCCAGTGGGCCTTGGCAAACCGGATGCGGCGAACGGCCTCGTACGCCCGGTTGCGGGCGGCGCTGATGGTGTCGCCCAGGGCCGTGACCCCGAGCACGCGCCCGCCGTCGGTATACACGCGGTCATCCTCGGCCCGCGTGCCCGCGTGGAACACGACGACGTCGTCCAGGGCCGAGGCCTCGTCCAGCCCCGTAATCTCCTTGCCCTTCTCGTACGGTCCGGGGTACCCGCCGGAGGCCATGACCACGCAGACGGCGGGCCGGGGATCCCAGTCCAAGGTGACCGAGTCGAGGCGGTTGTCGATAACGGCCTCCAGCACCTCCACCAGGTCGCTCCGCAGGCGCATCAGCAGGGGCTGGGCTTCCGGGTCGCCGAAGCGGCAATTGAATTCCAGGACCTTCGGCCCGCCGGGCGTGATCATAACGCCCGCGTACAGCAGGCCCCGGTACGGGGCGCCGGCGGTCTTCATGCCGTGGACCATCGGTACGAGGATTTCGCGGTCGACCTGGGCCTGGACCTTGGCGGTCACGACGGGCGCGGGACTGTAGGCCCCCATGCCGCCCGTGTTCGGTCCCTTGTCGCCGTCCAGGGCGGGTTTGTGGTCCTGGCTCGATTCCAGGGCGTAGATGTTGGCGTCGTCGACGAGGGCCAGGATCGAGGCCTCCTCGCCGGAGAGGCGTTCCTCGACAATGATCGTATCGCCGGCTTCGCCAAACGCCTTCTTGCGCATGATCGTTTCGACGGCCTCGCAGGCCTCCTGCTGGTCGCTGCACACGAAGACGCCCTTGCCGGCAGCCAGGCCCGAGGCCTTGACGACGAGCGGCTCGGTGTGATTCTCGATGTAGACGAGGGCCTCGTCGGGCCGTGTGAACGCGCGGTACTCGGCCGTCGGCAACGCCGAGTGCCTCATGACTTCCTTGGACCAGGCCTTGGAGCCTTCGACGGCGGCGGCCGCCTGCGACGGGCCGAAGATGCGAAGCCCCTCGGCCTCGAAGCGGTCGACGATGCCCGCCACGAGCGGCGCCTCCGGGCCTGCCATCGTCAGGCCGATGCCTTGGTCCCGCGCGAACGCCAGCAGGGCGTCCACGTCGTCCGCCGCGATGGGTATGCACTCGGCCACCTCGGCGATGCCGGGGTTGCCGGGCGCAGCGTACAGGGTGGAGCAGTGAGGCGACTGGGCAAGTTTCCAGGCCAGGGCGTGCTCGCGTCCGCCCCCGCCGACGAGCAGAATCTTCATGGCAGGTTCCTCTGTGGAAGGCAGAGAAGCAAGAGGCGGCATTGTAGTCGCGGCGGCGCGGCCCTTCAACGATATTGCCCCGGCCCTGCGGCTGACCGCCGGGCGCGCCGGGGCTCCGGACCCGACGCCATCGCCTTGACGCATGGAACGGTCCCTGGTACAAGGGAACGGCCCGGTATCCAGAGGCTCGGACCCGCACGGCTTCCAGAAGGGATGACGACCATGGGCTCTCACCTGACGCGCCGCGACCTGATGCGCATGCTGAGCGCCGCCGGTTTCGGCGCCGCCATCACGACGACCACGGTTCCGGAGGCGTCGGCGGCCGCGGGCGTTGCCAAGGCCCGCGAGCGGCAGCCCATCGAGCCCACGACCAAACCGCACCCGGCTGCTCGGCTGTCGGGGGGCCAGGTGATTCAGCCCGAGCGTGTCCTGCCGGTCCTCGAGGAGACGGACGTCCTCGTGGCGGGCGGCGGGCCAGCCGGTTTTGCCGCCGCCGTTGCCGCCGCACGCGCCGGGGCTCGGACCGCCATCGTCGAGCGATACGGCTACTTCGGCGGCCTCTGGACGGGCGGGTTCGTGCTCCTCGTCATCAGCACGCACGCCAAGGAGAACGGCAAACGCATCAAGGTGGTGCGCGGCGTCGGCGACGAGTTGCTCGAACGGGTCAGCCGCTTTCAGCGCGGCGCCATCAACTACGCGCCCGACCGCATCAATCCCACGGTTGACCCCGAGGCCACCAAGTACGCCATGGACGAGATGACCCGCGAGGCCGGCGTTAAGGTTCTCCTTCACTGCTGGGCCGTCGATGCCGTCATGGACGGTCGCGACGTGCGCGGCGTGGTTGTTGAGAGCAAGGCCGGGCGCCAGGCGGTTCTGGCCAAGGTCGTTGTCGACGCCACCGGCGACGGCGACGTGTTCGCGGCTGCCGGCGCCGAGCACCAGCAGGTGCTGCACGCCATCGGCCTCGTTCACCGCCTGGGCAACGCCGACCGTGTGGACGCTGCCGAACTCGAGAAACTCGGTGGCAAGAATCCCGGCCGCGCCCTCGGCGCCGCCACGCCGCACCCAAGCGTCCGCTGGGTCAACCTGCGCGGCCCGAGCGCCGACGGCCTCGACGTGGACGACCTCAGCCGCCTCGAGATGGACCACCGCCGGTCCATCTGGAAACGGCTCCAGGAATTCCGAAAACGGTCCGGCGACGACGACCTCTTCCTGCTCGACGTTGCCCCGCAACTCGGCGTCCGGACGACCCGCCTCCTGGCCGGCACACACTGCCTGACGTACGAGGAATCGCGGGTGCCGAAGCCGTTCGCGGACGTCGTGGCGGTGGGCGGCGCCCAGAGCGGCAACCACGCACCGTGGCCCATTCCGTACGGCGTCCTAGTGCCGAAACAACTCGACGGCCTTCTGACGGCCGGCCGGTGCGTGTGTGTCGGCAACCGCCTGATTGAGGATATGCGTCTCATTGGGTCTTGCCTGACGACGGGCCACGCGGCGGGTGCGGCGGCGGCCCTGGCCGCCAAGGGCGGCTGCCGCCCGCGCGACGTCGCCATTCCCGCCCTCCAGAAACTGCTCGCCGACCAGGGGGCGTACCTGGGTATCTGAGCCGGAGCCTTCGATGGCCGATGCGGCTGCATCACGCCCCGTTTCCGCCCGTGTGCGGTGGGGGGTGCGGTGCGCCGTCCTGGTAGCGGCCGTCGGGCTGATGCTGGGCGTGGCGCCGTGGCGAGGCGCCCTGGCCATCGTCCCGGCCGCCAGCCCGTTTGTGGGGGCGGCGTCGGCCTTGGCCACCCGGGCCGTGGGCGCCCTGTCGCTCGTGGCGGCGCCCGTGCTTCTATTCGCGGTCCTTTGGCGGCGATGGTTTTGCCGATGGGCGTGCCCGGTGGGGCTCGTGTCCGAGGCACTCGGCCGTCTGCGCCGCGGGAAGGGGCCACGCCTGGCCCGGTGGCCGGCCGTGGGCCAGTGGGTGCTCCTCGTTACGCTGGGCGGAGCGGCCCTCGGGTACCCGATCCTGGTCTGGCTGGACCCGCTGGCGATGGTTGCCGGGGTCGTGGGCGCCTGGTTCCGGCCGGTCGGCCTCGTGACGCTGGTGGCCTGCGCGCCGTTGGCGATTGTCCTGATGGTCAGCGTGGTGGCGCCGGGGGCGTGGTGCGGCCGTCTGTGCCCGCTGGGCGGGATGCAGGATTTGGTGGCCTTACGCCACCGCCGGCTTCGTATGCAGCCCGAGGCAGGCGGGGCGGACACCGGCTGGCTGGTTGGGCGGCGGGCGCTGCTGGGCGTGGGCGCGGGAGGCGCGGTAGCCCTGGCCACCGAGGCCGCCGGACGCGGCGCGAGCCCGCCCGTCAGGCCGCCCGGCGCGGCCCGCGAGGCCCGGTTCGTCGGCCTGTGCATCCGGTGCGGCAACTGTGTCCGGGCGTGCCCGTCGGAGATCCTGACACCGGACCTTGGTATGGCCGGCGTGGCCGGCTTGCTGGCGCCCCGCGTCGTCTTCAGGGCCGACTTTTGCCGGGCGGACTGCAACGCCTGCGGCCAGGTGTGCCCGAGCGGGGCGATTGCGCCGTTGACGCTCGCCCTGAAACAGCAGCGCGTCATGGGCCTCGCCGAGGTCGATGTTGAGGCCTGCGTCCTGGCGGGCGGTCAGGAGTGTGGCGTATGCGTGTCGGCCTGCCCGTACGACGCCGTCGAGATCGTGGAACCCGAGGCGGCCTTCCCGGCGTACCCGTACCCGCGGGTGACGGCGGGCCGGTGCGTGGGATGTGGGGCCTGCGAGTTTGAGTGTCCGACGGCCCCGCCGCGGGCCATTCGCGTGGTGCCCGACACCGGTACCCTGGGCGACCGCGTGTAACGTTGCGGCGAGAGCCGTTTGTGGTGCGGCAGGGGCACGAAACCCGCCCCTTGGGAATCACCCTGAAAGGAGGGTCCAACCATGACGTACCGACGACGAACAGTTACCCTGGCGTGCCTGGCGGTTCTGCTGCTGCTGGCGGCGGGGGTGTGTCCGGCGGCAAAGGCGTACAAACAGGCCCACCGCAACATGATCACGGACGTGGCGGAGGGCCGGGCCGACAAGGCCGCCGACGCCGCCCGGAAGTTCCTGGAGAAAACCCCGGGCGATCTGGAGTCGCAGTTCGTTCTGGCCTGCGCCTGCACGGCCCAGGGCAACCTGGGCGAGGCGATGGTCCACGTCAAGGCGGCCGTCCAGGGCGGATTGCCCGTCGAGCGGTTCCTGGCCGGCCCGCGCCGGATGGTCGCCCCCCTGGTGGCGAGCGACGCGTTCAAGGCGTTCGCCAAGAGCAAGGCGTCGCCGCTCATCCACGGGCCGATGGTCGGCGCCGTGACGGAGTCGAGCGCCCGCTTCTGGGTCCGGACGGCCAAGGAGGCCGACGTGGAGGTGCACGTGCGCCCGGCCAGGATGAAGGACCTGGCCGAAGCGATCCGCGCCAATGGTCGCACCAAGACCCGCGACGACTACACCGCCGTCCTGGAGGTGAGCGGCCTGAAGGCGAATACGGAATACGCCTATACGGTGCACGTGGCCGGCCGCGAGACGCCGACCCCTGCGGCGACGTTCCGCACGTTTCCGAAGGCGGGCACGCCGGCGGTGTTCAACGTGGTCTTCGGCGGCGGGGCAGGGTACACGCCGCAGTACGAGCACATGTGGACCACGATTGGCAAACAGCGGCCGCTTGCGCTGCTGATGCTTGGCGACAACGTGTACATCGACACACCCAAGGTCCGCCAGACGCAGCGGTACTGCTACTACCGCCGACAGTCGCAGCCGGAGTGGCGCCGGCTGGTTGGGTCCACGGGGGTTTTCTCGATCTATGACGACCACGACTTCGGGACGAACGACTGCGTGCCGGGGCCGGATATTGAGCAGCCGTCCTGGAAACGCGAGGTGTGGGAGGTCTTTACGCAGAACTTCGTGAACCCGTCGTACGGCGGGGGGGCAAAGCAGCCCGGGTGCTGGTACACCTTCAGCATCGGCGACGTCGACTTCTTCATGCTCGACTGCCGGTACTACCGGACCCTGAAGAGCACCCCGCCCACGATGCTCGGCCCGGTCGGGAAGGCGTGGCTGAAGCAGGCCCTCGCCAAGTCGAAGGGCACGTTCAAGGTCATCGCCTCGTCGGTACCGTGGGCGTACGGCTCGAAGCCGGGCTCGAAGGACCCGTGGCAGGGGTACAAAGAGGAGCGGAAGGAACTGTTCGACTTCCTGGCCCGCCAAAAGGCCGACGGGGTGCTTCTCATCTCCGCCGACCGGCACCGCAGCGACTACTGGAAGATCGAACGCGACGGGGCCTACGACCTGTATGAGTTCGAGAGCAGCCGCCTCACGAACATCCACACCCACGGCATCATGAAGGGGTCCGTCTACGGGTACAACAAGACGTGCTCGTTCGGCCTGCTGGCGTTCGACACGACGTCCGCCGACCCCACCGTCACGTACCGCATCGTGACGATCGACGGCAAGGTGGACCACGAGGTTGCCCTGAAGCGGAGCCAGTTGTCGGACCAGTGATTCGGGGAGATCGCGTGCCGATTGGCCGGGTCCGGACGGCGGCAGCGCGGTATAATCATCGGGGATAGAGGTTGGACGAAGGAGGCGCCGATGGAGCGACGTACGCAACTGAGCGTGGCCATGGAAAACTCCCCCGGCCAGTTGGGGCGCGTTTGCCGTGTCCTGGCGCAGGCCGACGTGAATATACGGGGTATCAGCGTGTCGGAGGGGTGCGACGTATCGGTCATCCGGCTTCTTGTGAGCGACACGCCTGCCGCCGGACGAGCCCTGCGCGAGGCCGGATTCTCCGTTTCCGAGCAGGACGTGTTGCTCGTGGAACTCGACGACAAGCCCGGCGCTTTGGAAGACGTGGCCCTTCGCCTCGGCCAGGCCGGCGTCAACGTTCAGTACGTCTACGGGGCGGCGAACGGCCCCGAGGGCAAGGCCCAACTCGTCCTCCGGGTCACGGACGTCGAGAGCGCCGGCCAGATCCTGAACGACTGATGGCCTTCCCACCCCCATGGCGCAACGTGCCGCAACAGGCCACCCCCGGCCGCGTTCAGGGGCGTGCCCGGTGGTTTCTTGACGCGAGGGAAACCGCATGGGGATGAATACACGTGTCCCGGTTTTCTGCATGGTCGGGTGGCTGCTTCTGGCCGGCCCGGCACGAGGGGCGGCCCCGTCGGGGCCCGAGGCCGATGCCCCCGTCGCACCGGTCCGGTTCGAGACGCCGCTCGTTGCCTGGTGGACGTTTGACGAGGACGCCGGCCGAGACTGCCGCGACGCAGGCGGCCGGGGGCACGTCGCATTGCTCCGGCAGGGGAAGGTCCTGACGCGAACGGACGGCGTCTTCGGCTCCGCGCTGGCGCTGGCCGGGCGGCACTTCCTGAGCGTTGCAAAGGGGCCGGACGTCTCGCGGCTCCAGGCCATCACCCTGAGCGCATGGGTCCGGCCCGAGCGGTTCGACCGGTACAACGAAATCTTCCGCAAGGAGGACGGGCTAAAGCGCGTCCTCTTCTCGTTCCAGGAGCATGGCACGGTCCTGTCGTTGGGGCTGAACGTCGGCGGGTACGCCGAGTGCGACGCCCGCATCCTCCCGAAGCAGGTCAGCGACGGCCGGTGGCACCACTGCGCCGGCACCTTCGACGGACGGGTCATGCGCGTGTACCTGGACGGCCGGGAGATCGGGTCGCTGCCGCGGACCGGCGTGCTGGCGGCCGGCGGGACGGCGCCGGGATGCATCGGGTCGCTCGCCGGGGGGGAGTGTTTCCAGGGAGCCCTGGACGACCTGCGCCTCTACGGCGAGGCGCTGACGGCCGAGGAGATTGCCCGGCTCCATGATAACGGCCGCCAGGCACTGGCCCGGTACCGCCGCGGTCTGGAGGACGAGGTCCAGGCCGTGTACGCGCCCGCCAAGACCTTCGCCGAGGCGCTCGCCCGAAGCCGCGAGACGTTGGCGCAGCGCAACCCGGATCGCAAACACGGCATTGCCCAGGCCGTTGCCGACCGGCTGCAAGGGGCGTTCCCGGAGGACTACGACCGCTTCCTCCGGTGGACCGGGGCCACGCCGGTCGAGTATCTGGCCTCGGCCGGCAACGAGGTGAACGTTCGGCTGGTGGGCCGGCTCATCGGGTTGCTGACCGAGTACGGGCCGCTGACGGACCGCCAGCGGCGCCGGCAGTCGCCCGAAGACCGGCAGACGTGGGCGCAGGTGGAGGCGATCGCGGCGCGGTTCGAACAGCTGACGCGCCGTGGCGAGTCGGCCCGGTTCTCGCCCGAGTGGATCCGGATCGCGCTGGCGGCCGGGCCGCGCATCACCTTCCGGCCCGCCACGCACGAGGCGGTGGCGCCGTACGTGCCCCCGTCCACGCCCGAGACGCGCGACCTGACGCCTCAGGAGGCCCGCCACGCCCTGGAACGCGACTGGCTCCACCAGGCGGGCGGCAACCCGACGCCCGAACGCATCCGGCAGGCGATTGCCGGGGCCCGGCGCCTGGCCCAGCGCATCCGGTCCGACCACCCGGCGCAGGCTGACGTTACCGAGCAACTGGCCGCGCTCGATGCCCTGGCGACGCAGGCCGCCGGCCTGACGGGCCCTGACGCCGACGTCTACTTCCGGGTCTGCGAGGTCAAACGCGGTATCATGCTGGCCAACCCGGTGGTGACCTTCAACAAGGTGCTGCTGGTCGACATGCCGCTGCCGCAAGGAAAGGAGTGGCAGCACGAAACGCGTCACCGCCTGGGTTACATGGCCGTGCCGGGGGCGAGGCTGCTCGTGCTGGAGGGCCTGTCTCCGGGCGGGCACGTCACGCAACTCGCGCCGCAGGCGCCGCTGCACGGGTCGTTCTGGCGGCCGGACGTCTCGTGGGACGGCCGCAGGGTACTCTTCTGCTTCAAGCCGCACAACGAGAAGGCGTTTCACCTGTACGAAATCCAGGCCGATGGCGCCGGCCTGCGCCAACTGACCGATGGGCCGTACGACGACCTCGACCCCGTGTACCTTCCGGACGGCGAGCACGTTGCCTTCTCGACGACGCGCAGCCAAACGTACGTCCGGTGCATGCCGCCGACCAACGCGTTTGTCCTGGCCCGCTGCGACCGTGACGGCGGCGCCATTTACCTCCTCTCGCGCGGCAACGAGCCGGACTACCTGCCGTCGGTCACGAACGACGGCCGCATCATCTACACCCGGTGGGAGTACACCGACAAGCCGCTCTGGCGGGTCCAAAGCCTGTGGACCGCCAACCCGGACGGCACGCAGGTTAACACCTTCTGGGGAAACCAGAGCGTCTGGCCGGACCTCCTGAAAGACGCCCGCAGCATCCCGGGCAGCCACCGCGTCATGTTCACCGGCAGCGCACACCACAACTGGTTCAGCGGGTCGGTTGGCATCCTGGACCCCGACCGCGGCCTGAACTTCCCCGACGGCCTGACGAAGGTGACGGCCGAGGTGGCCTGGCCGGAGTGTGGCAACGGTCCGGTCGACCCGGTCGAGTCGCCTCGTTACCGGGCCGACGGCCACTACACCGCCTACTACTCACCGTATCCGCTGAGCGAGACGGATTTCCTCGTTTCGGCGAACCGCGGCGGCAGGTTCGTCCTGTATCTGATGGACGTCGACGGCAACCGCGAGTTGATTTACGAGGGCGTTCATCACGTGCTGCACGCCATGCCGCTCGCCGCCCGGCCCCGACCGCCCGTCATCCGCGACCGCGTGGCGTGGCCCGGCTACGACCAGCGCAACACCCCGGCCGGCGGCGTCCTTTACAGCCGCAACATCTATGAGGGAACGCCCGCCAAACTCCGCGGCAGGGTACGGTTCCTCCGCATTCTCACCATCGAGCACAAAACCTACACGTACTGGTACAAGCGGCCGTACCTGTCGACGGGGCCGGTCGTCTCCGGCGTGCAGTCCGAGGGCGTGAAGCAAGTTCTCGGCACCGTGCCGGTAGAGGCCGACGGGTCGGTCCACTTCCGGGCGCCGTCCGGGATGCCGCTGCACTTCCAACTTCTGGACGCCAACCACCGGGCTCTCCAGACGATGCGGAGTTTTACCGGCGTCATGCCCGGCGAGCGGCGGGGCTGCCTCGGCTGCCACGAACTGCACAGCACCACCCCCGTGGTGGAGACCGTCGCCAACGCCCTGGCACGCCGGCCCAGCCCTGTTACCCCGCCGCCCTGGGGTGTCGACAGCGTGAGTTGGGACCGCTACGTCGAGCCCGTTCTGGCGCGCGTCTGCGGCACGTGTCACCGCGGCAACGGCAAGGGCCGAAAGACCCTCGACCTGACGCCCCGGCCCGGCCGGCTCGGTTTCGACGAGGCGTACTGGCTCTTTACGGGCCGGCCCACCTGGGGCAAGCCGTACAAGCCGCCCGCGGACCCGCCGCCTGGTTTCGGCATCGCCGATATGATCGTGGTCGAGGGCTACGGCACGCGCGACCCCGCCGCCTACCGGACGCCCGAGCCGATGACCCGCCTTTCCGGCCGCAGCCGGCTCATCGAGATCGCGTCCAGCGGCAAGCACCACGGCGTGAAGGTGGACCCGGAGAGCCTGCGGCGGCTCATCCTGTGGGTCGACACGATGTGCCCGTACCGCGGCAGCGAGGAGATCCGTGGCATCGCGGACCCGGAGTTCCAGGGGGTGGATTGGCTGGCGGTGCGGCCTCGTATTCAAAACGCCCCGCGGGTGGTCCGCCCCGGGCCGGTTGACTGAAGGCGCCACACGCGCGTGACCCGGCCGGCGTGTGTGTGGCTTCCCCGAGACCTTGGGCCGCGTGGCCGATTATGCTACAATCGCGTTGGTCGTGCGCCTCGGCGGTCATGGCGGGCGCAGCCGCCTTCGTGGAGTGAGAACCCGTCTAGACGCCGGGTTGCCCGGCGGCACCATTGAGGAGCGATGTCATGCGTGACCGGCCCACGACCCTCACCCGCCGTAACTTCCTGCGAACATTGACCGTGGCCGCGGCCTCGGCGCCCTTGGCTGGCTGCGCCCAGGCCGGGCAGGCGCCGGAAGGGCCGAAACGCCCCAACGTTCTCCTTATCATGACCGATGACCAGGGCTGGGGCGACCTCGGGTGCCACGGCAACGCCAAGATCCGAACGCCCAACCTCGACCGCTTGGCGGCCGAGAGCGTCGAGATGACCCAGTTTTACGTCCAACCCGTCTGCGCCCCCACCCGGGCCTGCCTCATGACCGGTCGGTACAATTACCGGACCGGGGTCACCGACACCTACCTCGGCCGGGCCATGATGCATCCGGACGAGGTGACCGTGGCCGAGGTGCTCGGCCGGGCGGGGTATGCCACGGGTATCTTCGGCAAGTGGCACCTGGGCGACAACTACCCGCTTCGGCCCATCGACCAGGGGTTCCTGACGGGCGTCTGGCACCTTGGCGGCGGTATGAGCCAGCCCGCCGACCCGCCCGAAAGCCGCGGCTACTTCGACGCCATTTACCAGGTCGACGGCGCGGAGAAGCGCATCGCGGGCTACTGCACGGACGTCTTTGCCGACGCGTGCATCCGGTTCATCGAGGCGAACCGCGACCGGCCGTTCTTCGCGTACCTGCCCACCAACGCCCCGCACACGCCGCTCCTGGTGGCGGATAAGTACTGGAAGCCGTACAAGGAGGCTGGGCTCGACGAGACGACCGCCAAGATCTACGGCATGATCGAGAACGTGGACGAGAACGTCGGCCGAATCCTCAAACGCCTGGACGACCTCGGCCTGGCAGGGAATACCCTCGTTATCTTCCTCACGGACAACGGCCCGCAGCAGCGGAACCGGTACAAGGCCGACCTGCGGGCCGGCAAGGGCTCTGTCTACGAGGCGGGTATCCGGGTGCCGTTCTTCGCCCGCTGGCCGGGACACATCGACCCCGGCCGCAAGGTCGACACCATCGCCGCCCACATCGACGTGTTCCCCACGCTGGTGGAGGTCTGCGGCGGTGCCGTGCCGGCGGACCGCACGATTGACGGCCGAAGCCTCGTGCCGCTCTGGACCTCCGAGGCGGGTGCCTGGCCCTCGCGGACGCTTTTCTTCCAGTGGCACCGCGGCGACGAGCCCGAGTTGTACCGCGCCGCCGTCGCACGCGACCCGCGATGGAAACTCGTTATGCCCAAGAACGCCAAGAACCCCGTGTTCGAACTCTACGATATCTCCGCCGATCCCGGGGAGAAGCACGACGTGGCCGGCGAGCACCCGGACGTCGTCAAACGGCTCCGGGCGGCCTACGAAGCGTGGCTGAAAGACGTATCGGCGACGCGCGGCTACGACCCGCCGCGAATACACCTTGGCACCGAGCACGAGAACCCGGCTCGCCTCTCCCGACAGGACTGGCGCGGGCCGAAGGCCGGGTGGGGCGGCAAGTCCGTCGGATACTGGGAAGTCCACGTGGCCCGACCGGGCACGTACGAGGTGACGCTGCGCTTCGCACCGGCCAAGACGGCGCGGACGGCCGTCTTCGAACTCGGCAACGCAACGGCTTCGGCGAAGGTGCCGGCAGGAGAGGGCCTATGCACGTTCAAGGCCGTGACCCTGAAGGCCGGCGACGGACGCCTGCATGCCCGCATCGAGGGCAACGGCGACCCTGTCGGTGTCCACTACGTTGTCGTGAAACGGCTTGGCTAGGGACGTTTCCAGAAAGGTCGTGTGATGTCTGGGTGCCACCGATTGCTTGTCAATCGGTGTGCCTGGCGAGCGGCACGGTTTGACCAGCAAACCGTGGCACCCGCGTTGGGACACTGGTTTTGCCGGACTCAGTAGTAGTCGCAACGGGCTTAACGCACGTGCAGCCGCCCGCCGTGTCTGCCGGTGGCGGGGCGGCGAACAGCTTTGAGTGCCGAACAGGAAGGAGACGGTGATGCCGATCATCCATGCGGTGTGGCTTCGAGATTGGGTAGCGGTGCTGGTGCCCCTGGGCCTGGCTCTGGCCGGCTGTGTGGTTGCCGAGGCAGGCGGCGCCGGCGAGGCGACCCAGGCCGTGCCCCAGGACAAGGCCGTCAAGGGAACCGCCGGCGACGTGTATCCGTGGGACGTACCGCTGGCCGAGGCGCCGCTGGACGATGATGCGCTCACCTCGCCGCGCACCCTGTGGTACCGCGAGGGCAAGTTCGGCATGTTTATCCACTGGGGCGTGTACGCGGTGCCGGCCGGCGTGTACAAGGGCAAGGACGTGCCGGGCATCGGCGAATGGATCATGAGCCGGGGCAAAATCCCGGTCGAGGAATACGAGAAGTTCCCGCCGCAGTTTAACCCCACGAAGTTCAACGCCGACGAGTGGGTGCGCCTGGCTCGGGAGGCCGGCATGACCTACATCGTCATTACCTCGAAGCACCACGACGGGTTCGCCATGTACGACTCGAAGGTCTCGGCGTACGACATCATCGACGCCACCCCCTTCACACGCGACCCCATGAAGGAACTCGCCGAGGCCTGCAAGAAGCACGGCCTCAAGTTCTGCTTCTACCACTCGATCATGGACTGGCACCATCCCCAGGCCAAGGGCGATGCGTTCCCCGAGTATCACGCCAACTACCTGAAGCCGCAGGTCGAGGAACTCATCACCCGCTACGGTCCCCTGGGCATCCTGTGGTTCGATGGCGAGTGGATCAAGGAGTGGAACCAGGAGAAGGGGCGCGACCTCTACGCCTTTTGCCGCGGCCTCCAGCCCAGCCTCATCGTGAACAATCGCGTCGGCAAACGCAAGACGACCGACGGCGACTACGAAACGCCCGAGCAGAACATCCCAGCAGGCGCCATCAAGGGACGACTCTGGGAAACTTGCATGACCATGAACGGGACCTGGGGCTACAAGACCAAGGACCACAACTGGAAGTCCGACCAGGACCTTACCCGAAAACTCATCGACATCGGCTCCAAGGGCGGCAATTTCCTCCTGAACGTCGGCCCGAAGGCCGATGGCACCATCCCCGGGCCGTCCATCCAACGCCTCCGCCTCGTTGGCCGGTGGCTTCAGCACAACGGCGAGGCCATCTACGGCACCACGCAGAGCCCCTGGCACAAACATCCCTTCAGCGGACGGTGCACCGTCAAGGGCAACACGCTGTACGTCCACGTGTTCGACTGGGACGGCCCGGTGCGCCTGCCGGGCATCCAGGGCGACGTTCGAGGCGTGCGGTTCGTCGATACCCGCCTTGGCAAGGCCGGGCACCGAGTCGAGACGGACGGCGACGTGAAGACGCTCGTTCTGGACCCGCCCGAGACGCCGGACTTGGTGGCCACGGTTGTGGCGGTGGAGTTCGCGGCCCCGCCCGCCGTCGACGAGACGCTGGCTTCCGGGGCACCCATCGCCCAGAAGGAGGACGGCCGCCTCGTTCTGACCGCCGACCGGGCCACGGTGCACGGCAACACGGCCAAGTTCGAGGCTGGTGCCGGCAAGGAGTGCATCGGCTACTGGACCAGCAAGAACGACTTCGTCTCATGGAACGCCAAGGTCGAGAAGCCCGGCACGTTCAAGGTCGAAATCACCTACGCCGCCGCCAAGGGCTCCGGCGGGGCACAGTACCATGTGTACGCCGACGCCCAGAAGGTGGGCGGCACCGTCGAGGAAACGGGTGGCTGGGCCGCCTTCAAGACCGTGGACCTCGGCACAATGGACATCCCCGAGGCCGGCCGCGTTTCCATCGCCGTCAAACCCCAGTCCAAACCGAATTACGCGGTCATGAACCTGAAGGCCGTGACCCTGACGCCGGCGAAGTGAAGCTTTCACAACGCCTATACGCCGACACGCGGCGCGGATTCCCGCCATGCCCGAGGCCGAACAGTACGGCATTCTCACCCCTCCGCCCCCGCCCGAGCCGCGCCTCACGGGTCCGGCCGTGTTCGGCGTGCGTCCCGGCCGCCCCGTGGTGCTGACCGTGACGGCGACGGGCGACCGGCCGCGGCGTTTTACCGCCGAGGGGTTGCCGCCGGGCCTCACGTTGGACCCCGAAACCGGTCGCATGAGCGGCCCCGCGCCGGCGGCGGTGGGGACGTACGCCGTGGCGGTCTCGGCCGAAAACGCCCGCGGTGCGGCGTCGCGCACGCTGACGCTGAAGGTCGGCGACCGTATCGCCCTCACGCCGCCCCTGGGCTGGAACTCGTGGAACTGCTGGGGCAACGCCATCGACGGCGAGAAGATTCGCGATGCCGCGCGCGGCATGGCCGAGTCCGGCCTGGCGGACCACGGCTGGTCGTACATCAACATTGACGACTGCTGGCAAGGATGGCGGGCGCCGCCCGAGTATGCCCTGGCGCCCAAGGAGCGATTCCCCGATGTCCGGGCCCTGGCCGACGACGTTCACGGCCGCGGGCTACGCCTGGGCATCTACTCCACGCCGTGGAAAACGTCGTACGCGGGGTACCCCGGCGGGTCGGCCGATACGGACGACGGCCGCGTTACCCGGAAGGCCCACGAGGTGGGGCCGGTCCGGTTCGAGGAGGCCGATGCCCGCCAGTTCGCCGCGTGGGGCATCGATTACCTCAAGTACGACTGGAACCCGATCGATGTGCCGCACGCCCGGGCCATGGCCGAGGCCCTGCGCGCCTCCGGCCGCGACGTCGTCTACAGCCTCTCGAATTCCACCCCGCTGGCCCTGGCCCCGGCCCTGGCCACGCTGGCCCAGTGTTGGCGAACGACCGGCGACATCGAAGACACGTGGGACTCGGTCTCCGGCATCGGATTCTCGCAGGGGCGCTGGGCGCCGCTTGCCGGGCCCGGCCATTGGAACGACCCGGACATGCTGGTCGTCGGCCGGGTGGGGTGGGGGCCGAACCTGAGGCCGACGCGGCTGACGCCGAACGAGCAGGTCACGCACATCAGCCTGTGGTGCCTGCTGGCCGCCCCGATGCTGCTGGGCTGCGACCTGGCGAACCTGGACGACTTTACCCGGGGTCTCCTGACGAACGACGAGGTTCTGGCCGTCAACCAGGATCCGCTGGGCCGACAGGCTGGCTGCGTTTGCCGCGACGGGCCCGCCGAGGCATGGGCCAAACCGATGGCCGACGGTTCCATGGCGGTCGGCCTCTTCAACCGCGACGACAACGCCCCGCGCGAGGTGGGCGTTGCGTGGCAGGACCTGGGCCTGGCGGGGCCGCAGTGCGTGCGCGACCTGTGGCGGCAACGGGACCTCGGGACCTTCGACCGGGGTTTTGCCACGCGCGTCCTCGTACATGGGACGGTCCTGGTGCGTATTCATGAGAGCGAGCGGCGACCGTAAGGGAGCGGTTGCGATGGGCGCACGGAGCAATGGAGGGTAACCGGTGATCCGCCTCGCCTTCAGCACGAACGCGTACACGAAGCACACGTTGACGGAGGCGGTGGACGGCATCGCCGCCGCCGGGTACAGGGCCGTCGAGATCCTGGCCGACCATCCGCACGCGTACCCGCCGACGTTCTCGGAGCACGAGGCCAAGCGGTTGCGCGAACGGCTCAACGCCCTCCGCCTGGAGCCCGTGGCCGTTAACGCCAACACGGCCATGGCGTACTTCACGCCCTTGCCCGGGGCGCTGACGTTCGAGCCGAGCCTGATTGCGCCTAACCCGACGTGGCGCGACGACCGTATCCGCTTGTACGGCCAGGCGATGACCTTGGCCAACTGGTTGGGCGCGCCGGTCGTGACGATTACGGGCGGCCAGCCCACGTCGGACGAACCCGCCGAGGTCCTCCGCGAGCGGCTCCTCGAGGGGTTGGAGCAGGTGGTCCGGGCGGCCGACCTGGCGGGTGTGGACCTTGCCTTTGAACCTGAGCCCGGCCAGTTCATTGAGACGACCGACGGGGTCGCCGACATCCTCGAGGCGATTGACCACCCGCGCCTCGGCGCGAACGTCGACGTCGGTCACGTCTGGTGCGCGGGCGATGACCCGGCCGAGTCGATTCGCCGGCTCGGGGCGCGTGTCAAGCACCTGCACCTGGAGGACATCAAGGACCGCGTCCACTATCACCTGATCCCCGGGGAGGGCGGCGAGATCGATTTCCACGCCATCCGCCTTGCCCTGGACGACGTCGGGTACGACGGCGCCGCCGCCGTCGAACTGTACACGTATGCCGATGAGCCAGACCGGGCAGCGAGGGAGTCGCATGAGGCGCTCGCACCGCTCTTCGGGGCGTGAGGGTACGCGGCAAGTACTCCAGACCCACCGGGCAAGACGTATGTAAGTCCGCTTAGGTGGTGGCGATGCGGTCGCGGCCGCCGGCCTTCGCCTGGTACAGGGCACCGTCGACGCGGCGGATCAGGGCGTCGGGCGTCTCGTCCTTGACGTACTGCGTGACACCGACCGAGAGGGTGCTCGCGATCGACTCCTCGTCGAGGTGGGCGGGCTGTTCGTGCACGCGGTTGCGGAGGCGGCGGGCAAGTTGCTCGGCCTGCGAGCCGCCGGTGTCCGGCAGGACGACCAGGAACTCGTCGCCGGCCCACCGGCCGGGCACGTCCACGCTACGGACGGTCTCCAGGAGGATGGCGGCCAGGTTCTGGAGGACGGCGTCGCCCGCGGGGTGGCCCAGGCGGTCGTTGACGTCCTTGAGGTCGTCCACGTCGATCATGAGGATGGCCAGGGGCGCCCCGTAGCGGCTGGCGCGGTCGGTTTCGCGGGCAAGGGCTTCCTCGAGGGCCCGACGGTTGGCCAGCCCGGTCAGCGGGTCGCTCTTGGCCCGATGCTCCATTTCGCGGTAGAGTTCCACGTTGTAGATGCTCGTGCCGATGAGCTCGGCGATTTGCTCAATGACCGGCAGGTCGATCTCGGCGTCGAACCGCGACCCGTCGCGTTTGTCGGCCAGGTTCAGGACGCCCAGCACGCGGCCGCTGCCCTTGAGCGGCACGACGATACACGAGGCCGTGTCGTAGGTGCTTTCGAACTGCCGTTCGAGGACCATCTGCGTTTGGCGCTCGAAGTCGTTGAATTCGCCGATCAAGAGCACGTTGCTCTGGCGGACGGCGTGGGCCATCGGGGTGTTCGGATTGGCCGACAGGTCGATCCGCTCGGCGATCGGGGCGTCGTGGGAGTGGCCTTCCAAGACAAGCCGGTCGCCGCTCGGGTCGTAGAAGTACAGGCTGGCCCGGCGGGCGTCCACGAGGTCGGGCACGTGGTGAACGGCCACGTCGACGATGTCTTTGAGGTCGAGCGACGTAATCCGCCTCGACAGGCGAGCCACATCGTGAATGCGCCTAACGGCCCGGTCCACGCGGCGGCACTGCTCGGCCAGGTCTTTGGCGCTGTGTTGGGTTTCGCCGAGCCGTTCGGCGAGCCGGCTGTTCTGTTGGGCCAGGATGTCTACGCGCCGGCCCAGGCGGTCGATGGCGGCCGTTCGCTCGATGCGTCGGGCCCAAGCGGCCAGCCGGCAGGCCAGGGTGGCCGGCGCAGCAGGCGTGACCACGACGTCGTACGCCCCCTCGAGCCGCGGCTTGCCCAGTTGCCCGATGGCCTGGGCGGGGCCGGTCCAGACGCACCGGTGCAGGTGGGCGTCCAAGGCGTCGGCCACGGCGCCCGTGGCGGCGGTTGCCACCGCGGCGTCGACCAGCACGAGCGACGGGTCGCCGCTTCCCAGAACCTCCGGCGTGAGCGTTTCAAGAGTTTCCAGGCAAAACCCGTCGGGCGCAGCGGTCTCGGCCCAGGCGTGGCGCAGGGCCTCGTCCGGCGTGTGCAGGAGAACGGCGAGGGCCGGCGATGGACCGGGGGGCTCGCCGTTTGCCCCATCGTCGCCCGACGCGGTTATCGAAGGTTCACTCATAACGCTAAATATACCCTGAACCCTTGGGCAGCGTCTACGGGAAAAGTGGAGGTCATGGGGCCGGCAGGGGGTCTTAACCGGGGTTCCAGCGGGAACCGATCTCCTCGTCGCTGAGAATGTTGTCGGGTGTGCTGGTGGGGCGTTTGGGCTTCTTGTTGAACCAATTGGCGGCGCCGCCGATCGTGTCCATGGCCTCTTTGAACTTCTCGCTGGTATACCGTTCCACGCTGCCGCCCATGCAGGAGACGAATCCCCCGTCGCGGTGCCGGGCCGTGAGCCGGTACCGGCCGGAGTCGGGGATCATGTACGCCTCGTCGAACCGGGACGAGGGCTCGGGGTCCACGCCGGCACTCTGCTCGATGAAGAGGAAATCGGTGGCGTCGAAGTCGCCGATGTTGCGGCCTCGGACACGTGTGCGGCTCTCGCCGGTTCCCCAGTCGTAATCGCCCCAGGTAATACTGCCGTTGATGACGTACGAGGTGGGGGCCACCTCCTCGTTGGACGGCAACTGGCGCATCAGGGCCCCGCTTGGGCGGGCCAGGCCGCGTTCCTTGTCGAGCGGACAGTACAGGATTTCCTCATCGCCAATGTACTTGTTGGCCATAAGAAGGCCGGCCGTGAAGTCTTTTCCGCTGGTCTCCACAACGAACAGCCAGTTGTTGGCGCTGGCGGGCGTCCGGGTGGTGGCCCGCAGAGGAAACTGCCCGTGATAGTCCGAACAGTACGTCTGAATGACCTTAGCCAACTGGCCCAAATTGCCCTGGCACTGGGCCTCACCGGCCGACTTCAGGGCGTTCAGGATGGCCGGAAACAACAACGCCATCAGGACGCCGATAATGACGATGACGACGAGCAATTCCACCAGTGTAAAGGCATGGCGTCGTCGTGTCACAGCAGAGCCTCCGCATGCACCCTGTGGGCCTGAGGGCCACGCGCCTGCACCCTCGTCAAGGCATTATACGTTGCCGTTGGGTGACCCGTAAAGGAATTGTGCGGGCCGGGCGTGGGGTTTCCCGCCGCGGCCGCCTCAGAGGCCGTCCGTTGCGTCGACGAGTGGCCGCACCTTCTGCCCCGGCTCCGGGACGAGCGGGATGCCCCGGGCCATCTGCCGGCCGGGCAGGGCGGGCGCAGCGCCGGCGCCGGGGGATGTCGAATACCAGGTGTCCTTCGCGCGCCTCGCTCGCGGTAGCGGAAACGAGCGGCGACTCATCCGGCCGATCCGAAGCTTGCTCCTCAGCGCGCGCCGACCGGCTCGACGACCAGTCGCACCTCTTTACCAGGCTCCAGCGCCAGCGGGATGCCGTCGGCCATGGCCCGGCCGCTAAGGGTGGCCTTGGTCCCTTCGGTGAGGTTCTGCACGGTGTATGACGCGCCGGTCTCGACGGTGAACCACTCGGGCAGGGTGTTCATGCGGGGCCAATCGCGCTCAAAGCCCAGGTAGGTCTTGTGGCGGGGGATGTCGAAAAGGAGCCGGCCTGACCAAGCCTCCTTGGCCTTCACAACAATGGCCAACCCCTTGCCGCGCTCGCAGGCGCCCAGTTGCAGGTCGCGCCGCCACGGCCGGGCGAGCAGGCCGCGCGTGTGCATCAGGGCGTGCATGATCACGGTCCGCACGCCGTTGGACTGCAGTTTCATGGTGCCCCACAGGTCTGCCGTCTCCAGCGGGTCTGCGGACCTGGCGACGTTGTGGACCACCTCGCGGTCGGCCCAGGCAAAGCCCTCGGCGACGGGCACGCGGTTGAGACAGTAAATGCCCCCCTCGATGGAATCGGCAAAGCCGTCGATGGAGCCCTCCCACCGGTAGTCCCTGTACGCCGGTTTGGCGAGGTTCCGCAGGGTCCGGGCGATGTGTTTTCGGTACACGGGCCGGCCCGCGGCCATGTCGTAGCATAGGAAGCCGACGTAGTTGTAGCCCCATCCGTCGCTCAGTGGGCCGCCCCCGGCCTCGAGCGTGTTGTACATGATGCCGTCCTCGTTGCAGCCGCGGGCGAGGATGGTCTCGAACATCTTCTTGAGCCGCGGGAGGCGGCGCTCTGCCGTCTCGGGCTGGACCTCGGACTCGACGCCGAGCAGCAGGCCAAGGCCACCGATGATCTCGCAGCCGTGGTCGCGCAGACGCCGGGGGACGAACGTGTCGTCGCTCAGATAGTAGTCGGCCAACCGCTGGGCCCACGCGAGATACCGCGCCTCCCCGGTCATGGTGTGGAGGCGAGCCAGCACCTGCATCTGCTCGCCGTTGACCTCAATGTTCTTCGAGGGGATTCTGCCGAAGGGGGTGTCGATACGTGGGTTCTTCCAGATCGCCTCTTCGATGGCCCTCATCCGGTCGAACCACTCGTCCTTGCCGGTGACCTCCACAATGGCCACCAGCCCGTCCTTGACGTATTCGCTTCCGCCGAAGGCGTTCTCGGGTTTTGTGAAGAAGCCATCCGGGCAATGGGCGATCTCGGCGTGCAGGGCGTTGCGGACGGGGCCGTCGAGCGCTTTGGCGTCGGTGGCCCAGGCGGCCCAGACCAGGAAGGGATAGCAGTCTGCCCAGGCATCCTGGTAGTTGAAGTGCCCCTCCGGGTGGTAGAGGCCGGTGTCCGGTTCGATTCGCTTCAGCGCCACCTCGTGGAGCCAGCGCTGGACTTTGCTGAGCGAGTAGCCGGCCACCTCGGCGGAAAGGGCCGCCTTGCGCAGCGCCTCGCCGTCGGACGCATCGTCGGATGGTGTGGAAGTGGTCCAGAGGGTGTCCATCCCCGGAAACACCGGTGGCCGCTGCGCGGCGCCCAGCTCCAGGCGGATGGCCTTCGGCTTGGCCGAGGAGGGGTTCGTCGCGGCCTCGCCTGTGGCAACGAGCCGGACGCCCGCCAGGAACGCCGCCTTGCCGCCGCCCGGCGCCTGCTGAAGCGTGACCGTGTACGCCGTGCCCGTGAGGCCGGCGGGCAGGCGAGCCCGCAGGGGCCGGAAGCCGTCCCAGCCGCCGCCTTTCAGGGCGAGCTCTTGGCCATTAACGACGGCGACGGCAGCTCGCGCGTCTTGCTTCGCCCCCCAGTCGAGTTCCAGGAGGTGGCCGGTCGCCGGCGGCACGGGAATCTCGAGCCGCAGCGTCGCCCGGCCAAGCCAGACGTACGGCGTGCCTTTGTAGTCCTGGGCTTGGGGTGTGTTGGGGGTGATCTCGAGTGACGCGAGGACGGCGTCCTTCGAACTTCCCTCGCCTTTGGCTGCCGCAAAGGTCGTCAGGGGAAGCGTCAGGATCGCGAGGGCTGTCAGCACGACGGTGCGCATGGGCATCTCCTTGCCGCAAGAGGGCAGTGCGTCAGTCCCTTAGAGTAGACCCCGGGGCTGCGGAATCAAGTGGGGAAACGGCGCTGTGGCCGGGTGGCATGGCCACGCTCGTCTTGCGTGGCCCGGCCGGTTTGTCCAGCCGGGGGCGGGCACTGCCGCACGCACTGGTGGACAAGCCGCCAGTGGCACCCGGCCTTCACCTTCACCGCAACCGCCGTCGGCATGGCGCATTAAACAAAGAAAGGCGTGCCGTTGGGCGGCACGCCCGTTTTCTGAAAGGCCAACTATGCGACGCCGCCTCGTCATCCTCCTGCCGTTGCTCCTGACCCTGGCCGTTGCCGGCGCCCGCGTCCCGGCGGCCGAGAAGGTTGCCCGCCCCGAGTGGGCCAGCAAGACGTTCATGGTCGAGATGAGCGACGGGGTCCGCCTGGCCACCGATGTGGTTCTCCCGCCGATGGGCGACGGTCCCTGGCCGGTCGTGCTCGCACGGACGCCTTACGGCCGCGGGATGCACGGCGCCCTGCAAGTGGCCGCCATGCTCGGGTATGCGGCCGTGTCGCAGGACATGCGGGGGCGGTTCGATTCCGAGGGCGACAACCTGCCGTTCGTCGGCTGCGGGTGGGTCGACTACCAGGATGGCGCCGATACGGTCGCCTGGATTCGGTGCGAGCCGTGGTCAAACGGCAAGGTGGGCACGGTGGGCGGATCCGCCGGCGGGATTACGCAGAACCTGATGGCCGCCGCCGCGCCGGAAGGCCTCGTTTGCCAGTACATCGTCGTGGCCGCCGCCAACCTCTATACCGATGCGGCGTACCCAGGCGGGGCGCTGCGCAAAGAGCAGATCGAGAACTGGACCCGCCAGCACAAGTTCGACCCGAAGGCCATGGAGGTCTGGCGCGAACACCCCGCGTTCGACGCCTACTGGCACCGCTTCGACTCAACCCGCCGCCACAAATGGATGAACTGCCCGGCCGTCCACGTGGGCGGCTGGTTCGACACCTTCAGCCAGGGCACGATCGATTCGTTCGTCGGCCGGCAGGTCCGCGGGGCCGAAGGCGCACGCGGCACGCAGAAACTCGTCATGGGGCCGTGGACACACGGCGGCATGCAGCGCGCCAAACAGGGGGCCCTGACGTTTCCGGACTCCAAGCCTCCGGCGCAGTACGACGTGCTCCTGTGGTTTGCCCGCTACCTGAAAGGCGAGGCCAACGTCACCGCCAAGGCTGCCCCGGTGGCCTACTACACGATGGGCGATTGCGACGACCCCGCGGCGCCCGGCAACGCGTGGCAGTTCGCCGAGGGCTGGCCCGTGCCGGCGACCGAGACGCCCTGCTATTTCCACAAGGAGGGGGCACTCTCGAAGGCCAAGCCGACCGCGGCCGAGGCTGCACGCCAGTATACGTTCGACCCGGCCGACCCGTGCCGCACCATCGGCGGGCGGAACCTGACCATCCCCGCCGGGCCACGCGACCAACAGCCCATCGAAGGCCGCGACGACGTCCTCACCTTTACCTCGGCCCTGCTCGCGGCGCCCCTGGAGGTAACGGGCCGCGTGCGGGCCCGCGTCTTTGTGGCATCCGACGCCCGCGACACCGACCTCTCCGTCCGTCTCTCGGACGTGTACCCCGACGGGCGGTCGATGCTCATTACCGACGGCATTCTGCGGCTCCGGTACCGCGAGTCGCTCTCCGAGCCGGCGCCTCTTGAGCCGGGCAAGGTGTACGAGGTAACGGTGGACCTGTGGTCGACGAGCATCATCTTCAACAAAGGCCACCGCGTGCGCGTGGCGGTCACGTCGTCGAACCACCCGCGCTATGACCTGAATCCCGGCACCGGCAAGCCATGGACCGAGACCGACGAGCGCGTGAAGCAGACCAACCGGATTCTCTGTGACGCCGACCATCCGTCGTGTATCATCCTGCCGGTGGTCAAGTAACCCCGTTGAGCCGGCGACGGCACGTCGCCGGTCGTTCGCGGGGTGCCACGTGGTCGCGCTTACTCGTCGACCTTCGGTCGACGGCTCAACGGTGAAAAGGAGATCGTTCATGCCCATGCGCTGCCCTGTGCTTCTCGCGGTCGCCCTGGCGACCCTTCTGATCGTTCCCGCCGCCTCCGCTGCCGAGATCCACGTTGCCCCCGGCGGCAACGACGCGAATCCCGGGACGGCGGGTAAACCGGTCGCCACGCTCGTCCGTGCCCGCGACGTTGCGCGGGCTGTCATCGCCAAAGGGTTGGCGGAGCCCTGCGACGTTGTCGTCCACGACGGCGTGTACCGCCTTACGGAGCCGCTCGTCCTCGGCCCCCAGGACGGTGGCACGGAGACGTTCAGCGTCACCTGGATGGCGCCCCCGGACGCCCACCCCATCATCTCCGGCGGCCGGGTCATCACCGGATGGAAGCAGGACGGCGACGTTTGGCGGACCACGATTCCGGAGGTCAAAGCCGGCACGTGGCGCTTCAACGAACTCTTCGTGGGCGGCGAGCGCCAGCCCCGGGCACGGCACCCGAACACCGGCTGGGCCCACGTCGACAAGGTCATCGACGACCGGCGGAAGTTCACCTGGAAGGAAGGCGAGGTGCCGGCGCTCGTGCCCGTGGGCGACGCGCGTCTCCTGCTGCTGCACGACTGGTCGATCACGCGCATCCGCATCGAGTCGATGGACGCCGCCACGCGTACGCTGACCACGGCCGGCCGCGTCGGGGCGTCGCACGGCTTCTTCCGGATCAACGGTTTCGAGGCGCACCCGCGGTACCGCATCGAGAACCATCGCGCGCTGCTCGACGCGCCGGGAGAATGGTTCCTCGACGCGAAGACCGGCGTCCTCTCGTACCGGCCCATGAAGGGCGAGGTCATCGGCAAGACCGAGACGATCGCGCCCGTCGCGCGGCAGTTGCTGGTGGTCCGCGGTGACGCCGAATCGGGCAAGCCGGTCCGGAATCTCCGGTTTAGCGGCCTCGCCTTCGAGCACGGTGCGTGGACGTTCGACGATGGGCGCTACGCCGGTGTCCAGGCGGCGTTTCACTGCCAGGGCAGCGACGAGTCCGGTTGGGGGAACCGCGAACTCGTCACGCCAGCCGTCGAGTTCGCCGTCGCGGACGGCTGCGTCGTCACGGGCTGCCGGCTGCGACGCCTGGGTGGTTCGGGCCTGCGTTTCGGCCGCGCGTGTCACGGCTGTGCCCTGATGGGCTGTGTGGTGGACGACGTGGGCGGCAACGGCGTCATGATCGGCGAGGAGGTGGTCCGCCAGGGCCGCGACGTTGCATCCGGCAACCGGGTTGAGAACTGCCGTATCGTGCGGTGCGGCCGGCGGTTTTTCGGGGCGGTCGGCATCTGGGTGGGCCTGTCGGCCGGGAACGTCATCACGCGGAGCGAGATCGCCCACCACCCGTACACGGGCATCTCGGTCGGCTGGCGGTGGAACCCCACGCCCTCGCCGTGCAAGGCCAACCAGGTGGTGGCCAACCACATTCATCATTGCATGCAGATTCTCTCCGACGGCGGGGGCATCTACACGCTCGGCCGCCAGCCGGGCACGCGCCTGGCGGGCAACCACATCCACGACATCCCGCTGAACGCCGGCCGGGCCGAGTCGAACGGCATGTTCCTGGACGAAGGCACGACCGAACTCGTGATCGAGGGCAACCTCGTCCACGACACCGTCCGCTCGCCCTTCCGCTTCCATAAGGCCGGCGAGAATCTCGTGCAGAAGAACGTCGTGACGCTCCGAAAGGACGTGCCCATCGTCCGCTACAACGCCACGCCCGAGAAGAACATCGCCTTGAAGGACAACACGGTCGTGCCGCACGGCGACCGGGGCGACGCGCTGAAGAAGGTGCTGGATCGGATGCAGCGGGAGGCCGGGCCGGAGCCGGCTTGGCGCGGGCGTCTCGGTCTGGAATAACGAAGCGCGGCGGGCAGTCGTGCCCGCCGCGCGCTTCACGGTAGCTCGTTATGCAACCCGGCCGATTACAGCCGGACGGGTTTCGAGCCTTTCTTCGAGCTCTTGACGGCCGCCTCAACGAACTTCATGTGGGCCACGCCGTCCTCGACGTTGGCGTACTTCGAGCCGTCGCAGGCGAACTTGCGGCCGGCGTTGTACTTGCGGACGTCGCCCTCGAACGCATTGTGCAGCCGGCGGTAGGCGTCGTGGAACGCTTCGAGGTGGCCCGAGGGAATCGTCGGCTCGGTGCTGACCCACTTGGGCAGTTTGCCGAGGAAGGCATCGCTGTCGCCCATCTCGCCCCGCCAGTACACGCGTTCGGGCTCGCCGGGCAGGCGGATTTCGAACTTCTCGGCCTCTTCCTGTCGCCAGAGGAGGCTCCCCTTCTCGCAGTTGACCTCCAGGCCCAGGTCGTTTTTGTGGCCGATGGCAATCTGGGTGGCCCGGATAAGGGCCCGTGCCCCGCCGGCGGCAGCCATCTTGCCGGTCAGTTTGCAGTACGTTGTGAAGTGGTCGTCCAACTGGCGGCCCTTCAGGAACGTTTCGATCATGCCTCGCACCGACGATACCTTCAGCCCCGTCACGAACCGCATCTGCATGAAGGCGTGCGTGCCGATGTCGCCGCCGCAGCACGAGGCGCCCGCCATCTTCGGGTTGGTGCGCCACGAGGCCTGCATCTGGCCTTCCGCCTCGAGGCGCGTGGCCAGCCAGCCCTGAAGGTAGTAGGCGTCGACCCAGCGGACCTTGCCCAGTTTGCCGCTCTGGATGATCCACCGGCACACCCAACTCGACCAGTGCCCGAGGTACGTGTGGGCCACGCCGAACGGCACCTTGGCCTTTCTGACGGCCTTGGCGAGTTCCTCGGATTCCTTGGCGGTAATCGTCAGCGGTTTCTCGCAGAAGACCGGGATCCCCGCCGCGATGCATTTCATGGCCGGGTCGAAGTGCACGAAGTTCGGCGTCACGATGACGGCGTAGTCGATCCGCTCGCCCACCGGCTTGGACGCCTGGTCCGCGATCATCTCGTCGTAACTCGGATACCCCTTGATGGGGTACGGCCACTTGCGGGCCTCGCTCATGGCGATGTCGGGGTTCTGGTGCAAGGCCCCGCAGACGACCCGGCGTGTGCCGTCCATGTGAATGGCCTTCTGGTGCGGATTGACGATGAAGGCCCCGCCGCCGCCGCCGATGAGGCCAACCTTCAGGACGCGCTTACTCATGAGTGAACCTCCGTGCCGTACTGCAAACCCTTGTGTGCGTGGACCATGTCAAGCGGCGCCGGGCGGTTGCCGGGGCGTGGGGTGTCACGCCCGACCCCCGCCCAGGCGCCGAGGCGATTCTACCGGTGTTTGCGCGGGCGTGTCAAAGGAAACACCGGGCCGCGCTTGCCGCACGTTGTCGGCGACCGTATAGTCGCACGGACAGGATGATGGGCTTCTGCCGAAGGAGCCGGGCATGTCGCGCAGCCATCTCGAACGCGTCCTGGCCATCCTGATGGTCGGCCTGTGTTTGTCCGCGACGGCGCCAGGCCGTGCACCGGCGGTACCCGCACCTGCGGATGCCCTCCGCGCGCCGGTGGTCGAAGGCCGATGGATTCGCCCGGCGGCCGAGGGGCCCGCCCGGCCCGTCTGGGGCCACGCGGGCGGCCTGCGGGTCGGGCTCTGGCCCACGCCCGGTCCGCGCGGATTGCTGCGCCTGCTCGCCCCCCACGTCGGCACGCCCGACCGGCATGCCATCAACTTCATCGCCGTTGAGCCCATCGTGACCCGTCGCCGGGGGTTCTCGGAACTCGAGGCCAGCGGCCTTGACCAGACGCGCGGCAAACGGATGTGGAGCGCCGACGACGCGTCCGACGCCTTGCCCCGCGACCCGCGATACCCCGCCCGGGGCGTCGTCGGGCGGGCCGACGGCGTCGAGACACTTACCGTCTGCGTCTTCGTCGAACCGTTCACAAACGGCGCCCGACCGTACCTGACGATGACCTTCCGCGGCGACCGGCCCGAGGAAGTGGGTTTGACGGCCTTCGCCCAGCCCGGCTCCGCCCCGATGAAAACGTGTATTCTGACGGCCACGATGGGCAACTACGCCCGGTTGCGTCGGCTGCACCTGGCGAAGCGCATTGTGGAGGCGGGCACGCTGTGGCCGAACGTTACAGGCAACGGCTTCGCGCCGCACGCACGCTTTCCGCTGGCGGAACTCTGCCGCCTGCCGGACGGCTCGGCCATCGTCTGCGTGACTCCGGACGAGGCCAATCCGGCTGCGGCCAATTATGCCCCGGGCACGCCGCCGTGGTGGCGGTACCGAGGCGGCGTTGCCACCCAATACTGGAGGGCGCCCGACCCGGGACCGGGCCTTGTGGCCCAAGCGAACGGCCGGGTCACCTACTGGGCGTGCCACGTGCCGATACCCGGGGGCGTGGCGTTCGAGAACGTTGAACTGGTTGCCCCGTTCAAGGCCGGCCGGACGCTTTGGTTCGGCATCACGCGCCGCCGGCCCGAGGAGATCCTGCCCGGCCGCTAGTGCCGTTTCCAGAAAGGTTGTGTGGCTTCTGGGTGCCACCGATTGCTTGTCAATCGGTGTGCCTGGCGGCCGGCACGGACTGCAAGCAGTCCGTGGCACCCGCGACAAGTGACCGACCCTTTCTGGAAACGGGACTAGGCGGTCCGACTCAGGCGGTGCGCGGTAGCTCTCCGTAACCACCGCGCGCGAACGGAGTGGAACACGGCGGGTGCGGAGCCCCGCCGCCCACAAACGCCCTTCGCGCGGTTTTCGCCGCGACCCGAACAGACGCAGGGGCGTTAAAGCCCATGCGTACGACCGTGAACTGCTACAGGACGGGAGGAAGCATCCATGTCGAAGCCACGCGTGTTCCATCGCCGAACTTTCCTGAAGGCCGCCGCGGGAGCCGGTGCCGCCGCGGTGTTTGGCCTCGGCTCGTTCGTTCGGGGGCGCGCCGCCGAGCAGGGTGGCAAACGCATCAACGTCCTGCTCTTCACGGCCGACGACATGAACGGCGATTCCGTCGGCGCATTCGGGTGCGACGTGCCCGGCACAACGCCCAACCTCGACCGCCTCGCCGGCCAGGGGATGCGGCTGGAGCGGGCCCACGTGACGATTGCCGTGTGCCAGCCGTGCCGCAACGTCCTCCAGAGTGGCTTGTACCCGCACCGGAACCTGGGCGAGGGGTTCCACAACGTTCGGAAGGCCGACGCCCCGACGCTCCTGGAAACGCTCAAGGCCGCCGGCTACCGCTGTGGCATCCTGGGCAAGGTGGGGCACTCCACGCCGAAGCCCGGCCTGGAGTGGCACATGAGCCACGACATGAATGAACTGGGCCGCGGCCGCGACCCGAAGACGTACGGCGGGTTTGCGCGGGAGCACATTCTGGCCGCCGACCAGGCCGGGCAGCCGTTCTTCCTGATGGCGAACTCGCACGACCCGCACCGCCCCTTCGCCGGTAGCGACCAGGAGAAGCAGTCGTTCAAGGGGTACACGCCCACGGCGCCGTCGCGCTGGTTCAAGCCCGATGACGTGAAGGTGCCGGGCTTCCTGCCCGACCTGCCGGACGTCCGTCTCGAAATCGCAGAGTACTACTCCTCCGTCCGCCGGTGCGACGACACCGTGGGCGAGGTGCTGGCCGCCGTCGAGGCCACCGGCCACGCCGACGACACCTTCGTCCTCTTCCTCTCGGACCACGGCATGGCCCTGCCGTTTGCCAAGACGAACTGCTACCTGCATAGCACGCGGACGCCGTGCATTGCCCGCTGGCCGGGCGCCGTCAAGCCCGGCACCGTGGACCGCGATCACTTCGTCTCGGGCATCGACGTGTTCCCGACCATCCTCGACGCCTGCGGTCTGCCGGTTCCCGACGGGCTGGACGGCTTCTCGTTCGTGCCGGTGCTGCGCGGCGGAAAGCAGGAGGGGCGCGACATGGTCTTTACGCAGTTCCACGAGACTGCCGGCCGCAATCGCTACCCCATGCGGGCCGTGCACGACGGCCGGTTCGGGTACATCTTTAACGCGTGGTCAGACGGCAAGCGGGCCTTCCGGAACGAGTCGCAGTCCGGCCGGACGATGAAGGCGATGAATGAAGCCGCCAAGGAGGGGTCCGAAATCGCCGCCCGCGTCAACGTGTTCATCCATCGGACGGTCGAGGAACTCTACGATTTCGACGCCGACCCGGACGCGCTCGTGAATCTCATCGGGCGCCCCGAGCACAAGACGGACGCCGGCCGCATCTGCAAGGCGCTGGAGGCGTGGATGGTCCGGACCGAGGACCCGGCGTTGGAGGCCTTCCGTCACCGCGGCGATCCGCAGGCCCTGGCGGCGTTCATGAAAGAACAGGCCGCCCGCAGCGCCCGCCTCCGCCCGCCGGCGAAGAAAAAGAACCGCAAAACACAGGCTCGTTAACGGGGCGGGGCGGCGGCCGGTGCGGCGAACCGGTGTTGCTTCTTGCCGGGGACGAAAGACCGTCCGTTTGGCCGCGACCCGAAGGGCGGCGTTCCGGTTTAATGGCTTGCGCGCGCCGCGAGACCAATGACCTGAAGGAGACCGTGCCATGTCTCGTCTGACCCGCCGCTCGCTGCTCAGAACCGCCGCTGCGGCATCGGCCGCTTTGGCCGGGCCGTACCTCGTGCCCCGGACGTCGTTCGGTGCGAACGACCGCATCACGGCCGGCATCATCGGCTTGGGCGGTCCCGCCGGCGGGGGAGGGGGCGGCACGCAGACCGTGGCCGTCTGCGATGTCCGGCAGGACAAACTCGACCGCCATAAGAACAACACGAGCGTTAACCAGTACCGCGACTTCCGCGAGTTGCTCGAACGCGACGATATCGACGCCGTCTTCATCGGCACACCCGACCACTGGCACGCCATTCCGGCCATCGCCGCCGCCAACAAGGGCAAGGACATCTATTGCGAGAAGCCGATGTCGCTGACGGTGCGCGAGGCCCGCGAAATGGTCAAGGCCGTCCGCCGCAACGGCGTCGTTTTCCAGACGGGTAGCCAGCAGCGGAGCGAGTACGGCGGCATGTTCCGCATGGCGTGCGAGATGGTCCGATCCGGACGTATCGGCGACCTGAAGAGAGTCCACGTGAACGTGGGCGGACCATCGCGGCACATCCCGACACCCACGGAGCCGTGCCCGCCCGGCGTGGATTGGGACAGGTGGCTCGGCCCCGCGCCGTGGCGGCCGTTTAACGCCCGTGTCCTGAAAGGGTGGCGGGCGTTCCGGGAGTTTTCCGGCGGCGGCATGACCGACTGGGGGCACCACCACTTCGACATCGTCCAGTGGGCCCTGGACATGGACCACTCCGGTCCCCGGCACGTCATCCCGCCCAACCGCAAGGACGTCAAGCATCTGACGTACATCTACGAAAACGGCGTGGAAGTGCACCACGGCGGTGCCAAAGACGCCCAGATTGAGTTCATCGGCACTCAGGGCCGGGTCATGGTGGACCGCGGCAAACTGCTGACCGACCCGCCCTCCATCAAGGCCAGGCCCATCGGCCCGGACGAGGTTCGCCTCAGGCGGGTCACGCGCGGGCACAAGGGCCACTGGGCGCACTGTATCGTGACCCGCGAGCGGCCCATTTGCGACGTCGAGGTCGGTTGCCGAAGCGTCAGCGTCTGCCACATCGGCAACATCGCTTACTGGTTGGGCCGGCCGCTGGAGTGGGATCCGGTGAAAGAGGATTTCGTCGGCGACCCGGAGGCCAGTCGGTGGCTCGACCGGCCCAAGCGCCCGCCTTGGCGGACGGTCATCTGATGGGAACCTGTAGCCGTGGCACGTGGCCCGGACCTTGAGGAGCCGGGCCGGCTGGCGGGTCCCGGCATCGATACTTTAAGAAAACGGCGATTGCCGTGTGTGGCGGAATCGGCCCCTTTTGCGTCCCGAATCGTCGTTATTGGCCCGTAACCGCCGATTGGCGCCCTGAATGTTAAACTGGGTAAGGCAAAACGCATCGCCTTTTTGCGACTTTTTCGGTTTTGTGTTCCGGATTTCACAAAACTGGTCATTTTTGATCGCCGATTCTCAATACATCCCACACGCTCCATATGTAGTGTATTATCGGTTTTGGGACGCACGCGGACCCGGCTGGCAACGGCGGGCAGGGGGCCTGGGTCTTGTCTGATACGTCGGCTGTCGGCCCGAAGCGGGCCGCAATAAACGTACCCGAGGCCGCTTAGGGTGCAGGGGGCTCCGCGCACAGACGGGCCTCATGAACGGCCGCCAGGGGTAGGGCGTCGTCGCCCGTGAGGCTGACGGTCCATAGCGTGCCGGCGCGGGGGCCGAGGGGCCACCGTTCCACGTAAATCGTCCCGGGGCAGGCTTGGCCGACGACGGGGTCGCCGGCGGGTTGGCCGTCGGCATCGAAGGGCTGGACGGCCATCAGGATGCCGCCGCGCATGAGGCCGGGAGCCTTGATTTCCACCGCCACGCGGGCCCGGAGGGTGACTTGGCGCTGGGGGGCGCCCGCCGGCACGGGCAGCGCGGCGGCGGGCATGCCGATGACGTCCTGCTTCCGGGCGTTCCGGAAACGCCCGCGCAGCGTCACGGCGCCAGCCTTGGGCAGGGGGGCGGCCAGGGTTAACGTCAGGCGATAGACGAACAGGCCGGGTGCGAAACCGGTGACCGGCACGGCCGCACTGAAGGAGGTCTCCGCAAACGGGTCACCCTTCTTGGCGTCCTTGCGCAGGGGGGCGCCCTCGGCCGGAATGCCGCTGGTCTTGATGGCCTTGTCGCCGCCGGACTCGGCCCAGGGGGCGCGCAGGCGGGTCCGGGCCTCGTCCGAGAGGTCCACGGCCGGCGGTTTGGCGAGCACCTCCAGGGCGGGCTCCGTTGTCGGGGGCTCCTCGGGATAGAGGGCCTTGCGGCGATTCAGGGCGAACTGCGAGGCGTGCCAGGTCAGAACGTCGCCGGCGCGGCGGCTCCACAGTGTCCAACTGTGCCCGCCGGGCGACACGGTCCACTGATGGGCGATGCCCTTGGCGGTGAGCAGGCGGTGGAGCGGGTCCATCTGCCGCAGCGTGCCGTCCTTGTCGCCCACCTCCAGGGCGAGGGCGAACGGTAGGGGAGCCGTCTGTTTGGCGGCGAGCACCGCGCACGACCGGTCGGCGTACCGCTGGCGGGCGTCGGGCGTGCGTCCGCCGAGCCAGACGTCGAGCCCCGGCGCCCCGAGGTAGCCTCGCAGGTCAACGGCCCCACTCAGCACCGTCACGCTGCCGTACAGGTTCGGGTGAGTCAGGGCGTGGTAGAGTGCGGCGTGGCCACCGGCGGAGATTCCCGCCACGCCGCGCTGGCCCTTTTGGGACGAGACGGGGTAGGTGGCCTCGATGAAGGCGGGCAGTTCGCGTGTGAGGAAGTCTCCCCATCGCATCCAGGGATGCTCGGTCGAGTTCATGAACCAGGTAGCCCCGCCGACGGAGGTGCACACGGCCACGATCTCATGCCGGGCCAGGTGCGGCTGGAGGGCCTTCTTCCAGTTGTCGTCGCCGTCCAGGAGACCCGGCAGGAAGTAGATGGCCGGGTACGACCCCTTGGGGTCCAGGGCGTTGCTATGGCCGACCCAGAATCGTTCGATCTTGCCGGACGCCGGCGAACGCACGAGGTGCTGCTTCCACACGATGCCCGTGCCGGCGGCGGCGTGGGCAGGGCACGCGGCAACGGCCGCGAGCAGAACGGCCAGGACAATCGGCAGCAGGAACCGGCGGGTCATGGATCACCTCGGTCTGGGATGCGGGGCCCGGCCGCGCACACGCCCTCATCGACGGGCGGTCGCGGCACGCATTCACCCCAAGAGCCTGCATTCTAGCCCGCGCCGGGGGGCCGTACAAGGCCGCAGCCCTTGGGGGGTGTCTTTGGCGCAGGGTAGCGGCCTATAATCAGGGAAGGTCCACGCCGGCCAACCTCGCCGAAAAACCGGGTCGGCGCGGGCCGAACATGAGGAGTGCCGGTCATGCCGATGCTGACCAACCTGGTCGCGGGCATCTGGTCTATGCTCGCCGACGCCGGCGTTTACGTCCTGTTTGGCTTTTTGGTGGCGGGTCTCGTTCACGTGTTTGCGTCGCAGGCTTGGATGACGCGGCACCTGGGCGGACGGGGCCTCGGCACGGTGCTGAAAGCGGCCCTGGTGGGCGCCCCGTTGCCGCTGTGTAGCTGCAGCGTGTTGCCGGCGGCGTATGCGCTCCGGCGAAAAGGGGCCGGGCGCGGGGCCACCGTCGCGTTCCTGATTTCCACCCCCGAGACCAGCGTCGACAGCATTGCCGTCACGTGGGCCCTGATGGGGCCCGTTATGGCGATCGTCCGACCGCTGGCAGCCACGGTGACGGCCGTGGTGGCAGGGATCCTGGAAACGCTCCGCGGCGCGAAGGAGGCACCGCCGGCCGCCGGCGAAAAGGCGTGTGACCGGTGCCAGAGCGACACGTGCGAGCATGCGGCCGGGCAAGGGCGGTGGAGCCGATTCTGGCGGTTCGTCGTGTACGACATGGCCGACGACGTCGGGCCGTCGCTGGCCCTCGGCATGGTCCTGGCGGGCATCGTGGCGGCCATTGTGCCGGACGACTTCTTCGAGGCGTATCTGGGCAACCGGTGGGCGTCGATGGCCATCATGCTCGTCGTTGGCTTGCCGTTGTACGTGTGCGCCACGGCGTCGACGCCCCTGGCTGCCGTGCTGGTTCTGAAGGGGCTGAACCCGGGGGCGGCCCTGGTGTTGCTCCTGGTCGGCCCGGCCACGAACGTGGCCACGGTGCTGACGGTGGGCCGGATGCTCGGCAAGGCGTCGGCGGCCCTGTACGTGGGGACGATTGTGGTGGTGGCGGTGGTGTGCGGCGTGGTGCTGGACACGGCGGCGGGTTTTCTGGCGCTCGACGTAGCGCCGGAACCGGGCCGGCATGTGTTTCCGCACGGGATTATGGTGGCCGGAGGCGTGGTCCTTGGCGTATACCTGCTGTACGCCGTGGGCCGGTGGGCCAAGCGGCGGCTCGCGCGGCGGGCCGACCACGACACGGCCGGGCACGTCCATCCTGCGGAGGCGAGCGAGCAGCGGCCGAACGCCGGGCCCGACCCGGCGGTCGGCCACCCCCACGCGTGTTGCCGAAACGACCGGTCGTTCTGAAACCGATGGTTGTGGTGACAGGGGCGTTTATCGTACACTCGGTTGGCTTCAGTGAACTGCGGGAAAGGGCCTTAATCCATGCGTCTTGAGACATGTGTTTGTCTGACCGTGGTCGCGGTTGTCCTGGCCGGCTGCACCGAGACCCAGCGAACCGGGTCGGTTTACGGGGATCTGGAGCAGGCCACCAAGATAGCCCGTGACCGGGTGTATCCGGCCACGGTGCGTATTGACGCCCGCCGCGTGGAGTTCGTGGGCGGCAAGGAACGGCGGCGCGGGGGCAGCGGGTCCGGTGTCATCTTTGATGACGATGGGCACATCCTGACCAACTTCCACGTGGCCGGCCGGGCCGGCGAACTCACCGTCACGCTGTTCAGCAAGGAACGCGTCAAGGCGAAACTGGTGGGCGGCGACCCGTGGACCGACTTGGCGGTGATCCGGCTGGATCTGGACGAGATTCGCGAGAAGGGCCTGTCGTTCCGGAGCGCATCGTTCGGCGATTCGAACCAGGTGGCCGAGGGCGACAGCGTCTTGGCCATCGGCAGCCCGTTCGGCCTGTCGCGGTCGATTTCCTCGGGCATCATCTCGTGTGCCGACCGCATCCTGGGCACGGGCCTCGAGATGCCGGGTGGCCTGGAGACCGGCCTCTTCAACACCTGGCTCCAGACGGACGCGGCGATCAACCCTGGCAATTCCGGCGGCCCCCTCATTAACGTGCTGGGCGAGGTCATTGGCATCAACACGCGCGGCGGGGGCAACGACCTCGGGTTCGCCGTTCCCATCAACGTGGCCAAGGACGTCGTGCGCCAAATCCTCGACACCGGCAAGGTCAAGCGGAGCACGATCGGCCTGACGCTTCAGCCGCTTCAGGACCTCGAGACGTTCTTCGACGTGGGCAAGATGGAGGGGGCGGTCGTTTCCGGGGTGTTGCCCGACGGGCCGGCGGCCAAGGCCGGCATCCAGGCCCAGGATCTGCTCATCGCCTTCGACGGCGAGGCCGTCCGGGGCCGGTATCCGGAGCAGCTGTTCGACCTGCGGCGCCGCGTATCGCGCACCTCCGTCGGCGCGCGGGTAGCGGTCCGGATCAAACGGGCCGGCGAGGTCCGGATGCTGCACCTTGTAACCGAGGAACTCACGACCCTCCGGAGCGAGGAGCAGAACTTCAAACACTGGGGGCTCGTGGGCCAGGACATCACCGAACGCCTTGCCCAACGCGAGAAACTGCCCGACACCAAGGGCGTGTACGTGACGGGCGTCCGTCGCGGCGAGGCGGCGGACCAGGCCGGCGTCGAGGACGACGACGTCATTCTCCGCGTCGGCACGACCGACGTGGCCAACGTGGCCGACCTCCGCCGCGAGTACGACGCCGCCACGAAGGCCAGGCAGGCGCGCGTGCTGCTCCGGATTCGAAGGGGCAGGGGCGTGGTGCCCGTCCTCCTGAAAGTGGAATATGCCGAGGACACGAAGGTCATTACGCCCGAGCCGGCCGACAACGCACCCAAACCGGTTCGTCGGGCGCCGGATACCCCGCCCGCCACCGAGTAGGTTGCAAACGCGAGAGGAGCCAGTATGCCTGCACGCATTATTCACGCCCTTGTGGCGGTCGCCTTGCTGGCGGCCGTGCCGGCGGCGGCCGACGAGATGGCCGACCAGATTCGCAAGGTTCAGGCCAAGGTTGCGCCCGCCACGGTTATCGTGTCGTTCTACATCGAGCGGGAGGACGGCGCCCGGGCCGGCGCCCACGTCCTGGGCACCGTGGTCGGCAAGGACAACTTGGTCATGTTCTCGAGCGCCGCGATTCCGTCGGAGTTCGCCCTGTCGCAGTTCCACGATTTCAAGGTCAAAGTGACCGATGGCCTGGACGTGAATGCGTACGAGGCGGAGTACCTGGGCAAGGACAACCAGGCCCAGGCGGCGTTCGTGCGGGTTACGGATCCCAAGACGCCGGCACTGCCGGTCCTCGTGTTCAACGAGAAGGCCAAGGTCCGCGTGGGCGACCCGCTGGTGTCGGTGGCGAACCTCGGCGAACCGGACGGCTTCGCCCGGCTGCTTCAGCCGGTCCGCGTGGTGGCCCGCATCGATCAGCCCGTGACCACCTACCTATGCACGAAGGGCCTGGGCGCGCCCGGATCGCCGGTTGTGACACTGGACGGCAAGGTGGTGGGCATCGTGGGCCTGGTCCGGCTCAATCAGGCCACGAACGCGAGGCCGAAATGGTCCGTGGCCCAGGTGCTCTGGCCCGTTGAGCGGTTCATCGAACGCCTCCGGAACCCGCCGAAGGGCGGCAAGAGCGTCAAGCAGGCCTGGGTGGGCGTTCATACCCTCACGCCCGTGACGAAGGACCTGGCCGAGTACTTCAAACTGGGCGAAGGCCGAGGCGTGGTCGTGGGGCACGTCATCGAAGGCAGCCCCGCCGACAAGGCCGGCCTGAAGTCCGAGGACATCATCCTGTCGGTCGACGGCACGGCCGTCTCGGGCACCGAGGGCCAACTCGTTGAGAACTTCATCAACACCATCCGCCAGCGCGACGTCGGTGAAAAACTGACGTTCGAGGTCTGGCGCGAGGGCAAAACACGCCAGGTCGCCGTGACCCTGGCCCCGGCGCCCAAGGGGCCCGGCGAGGCCGAGCGGTACGCCATCGAACCGTTCGGGATGACCGTGCGGGAACTGGTGGCGAGCGACCGGATGGCCCGCGAGTTGCCCCAGGACGAGACGGGCGTCGTGGTCCTGTTCCTGAAGCCGGCCGGCTGGGCCGCCGACGGTGGACTCCGCATGGGCGACATCATCAAGAAAGTCCAGGACCGGCCGACGCCCGACCTCAAGACGTTCAGGAAGATCTTCGACGACGAGGTAGCCCAAAAGCCCAAGGAGGTGGTGCTGTTCGTCCTCAGGGGCAAGAAAGACACGCAACTCGTCCGCATCGAGCCGCGCTGGGACGCGGACAAGTAGGCTGGCTCCCCGCGCGTTGGCCGGCCCTGGCGCAAGGGCCATGCCGCACGGATGCCGCGGTGGGTATCCGCTGACGGGTTCACCGTGAGCTGGCTGGGTTCCCGGCCGGTTCGGTGCAGGGTGTGGTGCGCTGGCCTTCCGCCTGGGCCAACCAACTTGGCGTGCGCAAGGGAGACGCCTATCGTGAGTGGCTGCGTGATGCGTGTGGCGGTGGCGGTTGTTGTGGTATCGGTAGCGGTTGGGATGGTTGGCGAGGCCGCCGCCGAGTGTCTCGGCAACGGTATCCGTCTGCCGGACGCCTGGCCCCCGCGTTGGCCGGCGCCCACCGGCGAGGTCCGGCGGGTGCCGTATCTGGAGCATCCGCCCCGGGTGATTGCCATTGATGTGGGCCGGCAGTTGTTCGTCGACGATTTTCTCATCGAGTCCACGACGCTCACACGCACGTTTCATCGGCCCGAGTACCACCCGGGCAACCCGGTTATCAGGCCCGACCGTCCATGGGAGAAGGCCGCCAAGGCCCCCTTCGCAGCGGTTTTCAGCGATGGGGTGTGGTATGACCCGTCGGACCGCCTTTTCAAGATGTGGTACATGGCGGGCATCTTTGCGGGAACGGCTTACGCGACAAGCCGTGACGGCCTTACGTGGACGAAGCCGACGCTGGACGTGGTGGAGCAGGGCACGAATCTGGTCGACCGCCTCCGGCGCGACTCGTCGACGGTGTGGCTGGACTGGCATGCCGCCGACCCCACGCGCCGCTGGAAGATGTTCACGGCCACGAAGCGCGAGGGTCGGAAAGGATGGTTCCTTTCGGTTAAGGCGTCGCCCGACGGCGTGCATTGGTCCAAGCCGCTGGCCGAAACGCCCGGCATCGGCGACCGCTCCACCGTTTTCTACAACCCGTTCCGAAAGAAGTGGGTGTACAGCATCCGTAGCGGCGGGCCGCGAGGGCGGTCGCGCCGGTACCGCGAATGCGACGACCCGCTGGCCGGCGCTGCGTGGGAGGGGGACGACTGCCACCTCTGGTCGGCCTCCGACAAGGCAGATCCCCACAACCCAAACCCCGAGAGGGCCGGCATCGAGCCGCAACTCTACAACCTCGACGCCACGCCGTACGAAAGCCTGATGCTCGGCCTGTTCTCGATTTGGCAGGGACCGCACAACTCCGAATGCGGCAAACGCGGTATCCACAAACGCAACGAGGTGCTCTTGGGATTCTCGCGCGACGGGTTCCACTGGCACCGGCCCGACCGGCGGCCGTTTCTGCAGGCTACCGAGACGAAGGGTAACTGGCGGTGGGGTAACGTCCAGTCGGCGGGCGGCGGGTGTCTCGTTGTCGGCGACCGACTCCACTTCTACTTCTCGGGCCGGGCCCTGTGCGATGACTTCTGGGACGGTGCCGCCTCCACCGGTCTGGCGACCCTGCGGCGCGACGGCTTTGCCTCGATGGACGCCGGGCCTAAGGGCGGTGCCCTGACCACCCGCCCCTTACGGTTCGGCGGCAACTACCTGTTCGTGAACGCGAACGCGGACGGGGGGGAGGTGACCGCCGAGATTCTCGACCTCGACGGCGCCGCCATCGAGCCGTTTACGCGCGAGAACTGCCGGCCCATCTCGACCGATTCCACGTTCCAGCGCGTTACGTGGCGCGGTGCGGATACCGTCCACGACGTGGCCGCCAGGCACGTGCGGCTCCGCTTTCACGTGCGACGCGCTGCCCTGTACGCCTTCTGGGTAGCGGTCGAGGAGAACGGGGCGAGCGACGGGTACGTGGCGGCCGGCGGACCGGGGTTCACCGGTCCGGCCGATACGGTGGGTCGGGTATCGTACACCGCGGCCGAGGCACTGTGTCCGTAGCGCCGGTTGGCACGCGCGCTGCAAGACATCTGGCGGACACGGTTTCCTCGCAGGCCGGGCAGGTGCGGCGGGAGGTTCCTCTTCGCCGCGGTATCCGAAACAACGTGCGGCGGCTCGGCGTGAGCCACCGCACGCGTGACATCCTCCACAGCGGGTGCAGCGCATCCGGAGCCATGCTGGGCATGGCCCGTCCGGTGCCCGCAACCGCCGGTTGGGCAAGGCCTCAGCCGACGGCGATTTCGCCGAGCAGCGGCATCATGAAGACGAACGTCAGCAGGCCGACCGACTCGGCAATCCCCATGGCGATAATGACCAGGGCGAAGCCTTTGCCGTCCGACTCGCTGAGCATGCGGCATCCGGCGGCGCCGATGGCGCCCTGCATCCAGGCCGACAGGAGTTCGCCCAGACCGGTGGCCACGCCGATACCCAGCAGCAAGCCGGCGCTGGTGCCGACGGAGGCGAGTTTGCTCGCCATCGTGTTCATCACGATGAAGGCGTAGATCGTCTGCGTAATCGGCAGGCCCACCAGGATGACGTACGTAAAGCGGATGCCTTTGCCGGCCTTGCTATCCTTGGCCCAGGCACCGGCGGCCGATTGGCCGGCGGCACCGCAACCCAAGGAGCTGCCGACGGCGGCCAATCCAACGGCCAGGGCCATGCTCAGTTGCCCGAAAAACAGGCTTGTGTCCATAATCAACTCTCCTCAAGTGATCGTTCGCTAAACGGTTCGTACGCATGGCCGCTCCATTCCATGCCGAGGTTGCTCGAGAACTCCAGCATGTTCAACCGGACGCCGTGCGCCAGGAGCGACAGGACCGACAGAACCACGTTCAGACCATGGCCCAGGATCAGGATTGGGATGGCGCCGTACCAGGGAACGCCCGAGGCCATGTCGTTGAAGGCCACCGCCAAGGCGGCGCCCGCCAGGCCGATGGCCATCAGACGCAGGTAACTCATCGTGTCGCCGAAGGCCCCGATGGCCGCCAGCGGGAAGTTCGCGATACCAAGTCCCACCGCCTTGAAGATGTTGCGGCTGGGCGAGTTGAACAGAATGGCCAGCGCCCCGCCGCCAATCAGCAGGTACCAGTAGACTGTGGTAAACGGCGTCTTCAGGAGCAGGGTGTTGGCCAGACCGTACACGCCCCAAAAGAGGACGGCCCAGCCAACTTCGCCCACCATCTTGAGGCTGGGCCATTGCCGCAGCCCGCGCCACAGGTGAGCCGCCGTCAGGTGGATGGCCCCGATGAGAATGCTGAGCCACATGAGCCATTCCATGTGCTCTTTCTGCATGTCCACGCTGATGAGAGGCCCGTCGGCAAAGGCCGGCCCGATGCCCGGAACGGAGGCGACCAGGTCGTGGATGTCGAAGCCGAAGAAACTTGTGATCAGCACGCCCCAGACCATGGCCATGAGCCCGATGACGAGAACGAGTTGGGCAATGAGTTCCGCGCCGGCAGCCTTCAACTGTTTGTAGAAGACAATCGGCAACACCGTGTACACGAGGCCGTACCCCAGGTCGCAGATCATGATGGCCGCAAAGATCGGCAGCGCCATCATGAACGCCGCCGCCACGTCGAACTCGCGGTAGCCCGGCACGGTGCCGAGGACGTCGAAGAGGCCCTTCATGGGTCGGGCCCAGCCGGGGTATTGGATCAGGGTGGGCGGCGCTTCGTCGGCGTCGGGCGGGGCGGTTTCGACGGCGGCGTCAACGCCCTCCTCGGCGATGCGGGCGGTGAGCGAGTCGGCCTCGGCCGCCGGCACCCAGCCCTGCAGCGCGAACAGGGCTTCGTCTTCCAGCGCACTGCGGGTCGTGGCGACCCATTCGGCGTGGGCCTCCAGCCGCGATTGTTCGCGGCGCACGGCGTCAAGGGAATTGGCCAGGCGGCCGAGTTCCGCGGCATCGGCCTTCAAGGCGGCATCGATTTCCTTGGCCTCGGCCTGGACCGAGGGCCGATCGCGCACCGGCAGGGGCACGTCTTCCGCCCCGTCGGGCGCCTCGATCTCGCCGCCGCGATGGACAACCGCCACGAGGGTACGCTTGGCGTCCCACGGGCCAAGCGGCTGGACGCATTCGGCCCGGACCTGGTCAAGGGCGTTGGTCGGCACGGCGAGGAACCGCGGCTCGATGCCGGCCTCGCGCAGCGCCTGGAACTGCCCCATCCGGACGTTGCCCCATGGGGCGAGGCGTTCGATTTGCCGGTACAGGGCCGTCAGGCGGTTCGTGCGGTCGGCGCTGGTGCGTTGGATGCGCAGAACCTGGTCGGCGGCCTCGATGGCCGAGAGGTTCGGGGCGGCGCCTTGGGGAGTGGCGCCTTCGAGAATCTGGATAACCCGGCGCAGGCGGTCGAGCAGGTCGGCGGTGTCGGCGTCGGGCGCGGCGCGGTCGGGGTCCACCGGCTGGACGTGCAGCACCCCGAGCCGGCGGAGGGCCCGGAGCAGGTTCTCGCGGTCGGCCCGGCGGGCCACGACGAACGTCTTGGCCATCTCGACGATCATGAGGCATGGGCCTCCGGTTCGGCGGAGGCGGTGACCACGGCGTCGTCGGCCTCCGTCTCGCTGAGTTTCTCTTTGGCGATCTTGGCCCGGCAGACCGAGGCGGTCATCTCGTCGCCCAAGTGGATGCGGATGCGGCGGATGTTGTCGCGCGTCTCGGGAATCTTGACCTTCTCGAACAGGTTCACGCGCTGCATGATCTTCGTCAGTTCCTGCCGGAGCCGGTCGTACTGCTGGCGCAGAACGTCGGCCCTGGCCCGCAGCCGGTTGCATTCCCGCAGGTCCGACAGGGCCTGGTCCACCCACGCCGGGGTGGCGAACAGACTGTAGGTGGGCGTGGCAAAGACGCAGGCCTCGAACACCGGCACCCGGACACCCGCCACGTTGATGGACGCGGTCTTGACCTCTTGGGGTGCGGCGGCGCCTTGGACGTCGAGGCCGGCCCGGTCGGCCAGCACGCGGCGGTAGGCGTCGAAGGCGTCCTGGGCCTGCTGGGCGGCCGCGTTGGCCTCGCGGAGTTCGCGCGTGAGTTCGCGGACGGTGGCCTGGAGTTGCTGCTGTTTGAGTTTGAGCGTGGGCAGATACCGCTCGAACCGCGCGAGCAGGTCGCGTTGGCGTTTCAGTTCCGGCCGCGTGTATTTGATCTTTTTCGCCATAGCGCTAATCCGAACTCGTTACTCCCCGGCTGCCGCGGTTTCGGCCTCCGCGTCTTCCGGCTGTTCGCCGGCGGGCGTTTCGGAGAGTGTCTTGGGCCAGTGGTTCTCAATGATCGACCGTCGGATGCCCGTCTCGGCGGGGTCGAAGCACTCGGCCAGCATGTCCCAGCACCGGTCGAGGGCGTCCTCGAGCGGGATGTTGACCGAGAGGTCCATGATCCGCTCCTCGAACAGGGTACCGTACTGGAGGAGCTTATTGTCCCACTTGGACATCTCGAATCCCATGTCGCGTTTTTCGCGGCTCTCGCGGCAAAGGGCATACAACTGGATGCAGGCGTTCATGATGGCCCGGTGGTCGTCGCGCGTGGCGTCGTTGACCTGTTGTTTCAGACGCGACAGGCTGCCGAACGGCTCGATGCGGCCGTTGCGCAGGTAGAACTGGCCCTCCGTGATATAGCCCGTGTTGTCCGGCACGGGGTGCGTCACGTCGTCGCCGGGCATCGTGGTGCAGGCCAGGAGGGTCAGGGAACCGGCGTCGGCGAAGTCGACCGCCTTCTCGTACCGCTTGGCCAGTTGCGTGTACAGGTCGCCGGGGTATCCGCGGTTCGAGGGAATCTGCTCCATCGTGATGGCGATTTCCTTCAGCGCGTCGGAAAACGACGTCATGTCCGTCAGCAGGCACAGGACCCGCTTGCCCTGGAGGGCGAAGTTCTCGCCGACGGCCAGGCACAGGTCAGGCACCGTGAGGCATTCCACGGTGGGGTCGGCGGCCGTGTTGATGAACATGATCGTCCGGCCCAGCACGCCGCCTTCCTCGAACGTGCTGCGGAACGTCAGGTAATCGTCGTGCCGCAGGCCCATACCGCCAAAAACGATGACCTCGGCCTCGGCCTGGAGCCCGACGCGGGCCAGCAGGTCGTTGTACGGTTCGCCGGGCACGCTGAAGATGGGCAGTTTCTGCGATTCGACGAGCGAGTTGAAGATGTCGATCATCGGGATGCCGGTCCGGATCATCTTGTCGGGCATCCGCCGGCGGACGGGGTTGACGGGCGGGCCGCCGATGTCGACGGGTTTGGCCTCGACCTCGGGCCGGCCGTCGCGCGGCCGCCCCGCACCGTCGAAGACGCGCCCCAGCAGGTCGTCGGCGAACGGCACTTGCATGGGCCGGCCCAGGAACCGGATGCGGTCGCCGGTCGACACGCCCTGCGTGCCCGCGAAAACCTGGAGCGCCACGCGGTCTCTCTCGAGGCGGATCACGCTGGCCAGCGACGACTGCCCCCTGCCCGCCACAACGCCAAGTTCATCGTACCCGATGCCCGTGGCTTTGACCGTGACGACGTTGCCGGAGATCTCGGTGATCTCGTCGAAGTATTTCCGCATAACTGACAACTCCCGCACTTTCCCCACCGAGGCCCCAGGCCTCGATCTGGTCATGGGTCATTCGTTTGTGGTCGTGGACGGGGCGGCTGCAGCGGTTTCCGGCGCGGCCTCCTGGTCCGATTCCGTTCCACCGCGCGTCTCGATGAACCGGTCGATGCGGTCGAGGATGCGCCAGAACTCCTCGGGGTCGCGGTCTTCGGTCTCGATGCGGTCGCGCCCGTTCGCCTCGCCGGGCGGCGGGGCCTCGACCTCCGACCCCTGCTGCTTGGCCACGTACGCCGCGAGCCGGCTTACGTCGACCGGGGCGTAGTTGAGGTTCCGGAACAGGTCCTGCACATCGACGAACGTGCGCCGGGCGTGGTCGTTGTCCTCGAAGTCGTACGTCTGGTTCACAACCTCCAGGATCTTGCCGAAGACGAACTGCTGGCGTTCGCAGCGGGTGGCGGCGTCGACCTCGTCAAACGCGTTCTGCTGCAGGTACACGTTGTCGAAAAACTCGGACTTCTGCAACTCGGTGTATTCCTCAACGGTGATGCCTTCCTCGCCGACGACCGTCATCATCTGCCGCACCTCGTTGCCCCGACGCAAGAGGTCCCGCATCCGCTGGACCTTGTCGGCGGCGATGATACCCTGGTATCGGCTCCACGAATCGAGGGGGTCCACGGCGGGGTACCGGCGAGCGTCGGCCCGCTGCTTCGAGAGGCCCTCGAACGCCCCGACGACCTTCAGGGTGCCCTGCGTCACGGGTTCCTCGAAGTTGCCGCCCGCGGGGCTTACGCTGCCGCCGATCGTGACGGAGCCGACGCGGCCGTCGCGCAACTCGATGGCCCCGGCCCGCTCGTAGAAACTGGCGATCCGGCTTTCGAGGTACGCCGGGAACGCCTCCTCGCCGGGAATCTCGCCAAGCCGGCCCGACACCTCGCGCAGCGCCTGGGCCCACCGGCTCGTCGAGTCGGCCAGGAGCAGCACGTTCAGGCCCATCTGGCGGTAGTACTCGGCCAGCGTCACGGCCGTGTAAACGGACGCCTCCCGGGCGGCCACGGGCATCGCGCTGGTGTTGCAGACGATGATGGTCCGCTCCATGAGGCTGCGGCCGGTGCGGGGGTCATCGAGTTCCGGGAACGTCTGAAGCGTTTCGACGACCTCGCCGGCCCGTTCGCCGCACGCGGCCGAGATCACGATGTCCACCTCGGCGTGCTTGGCGGTAATCTGCTGGAGCACCGTTTTGCCGGCGCCGAACGGTCCGGGAATGCAGTACGTGCCGCCGCGCACGATCGGGAACATCGTGTCGATGATGCGCACTCGCGTCACGAGCGGTTCGTCGGGCATGAGGCGCCGCTTGGTGATACTCAGGGCTCGTTTGACCGGCCAATCCTGGGCCATCGTGACCGGCCGCCGCTCGCCCGAGCCGCTGGTGAGAACCGCCATCTGGTCGTTCACGGTGTACTCGCCCTCGGCGGCGACCTCCGCAACCGTCATCTCCTCCTTCAGGTCGAACGGAGCCATGATGTGGTGGTCGAAGATGCCTTCCGGCACGGTGCCGAGCGTGTCGGCGGCCTGGACCGTATCGCCGGGCTTGACCTTGGGCGTAAAGGCCCATTTGACGTCGGCCGGCAGGCCGTCGAGGTACACGCCGGCCTGCAGGAAGTAGCCGGTCTGCTCGGCGAGTTCGTTGAGCGGGTTCTGGAGGCCGTCGTACACCTTCCCCAGCAGGCCCGGGCCAAGCGTGACGGAGAGCATCTTCTCCTGGAACTCGACGTCGTCGCCGATGCGCAGGCCGCGCGTTTCCTCGAAGACCTGGAGGTCGGCCACGCTGCCGCGGACGCGGATCACCTCCGACAGGAGGCGGGCGCCGTCGCCGCGGACGCAGTACCCGATCGAGTTCTGGATCACGTCGCCGGCGGTTTCAGCGACGATCATGTTTCCGAAGACGGCCACGATCTTTCCGTTCAAGGCTTCAGCCCTTCCGTATGCCGAGGATTCATCGCCCCGCGGGGGCGTCGGGTCACGTCAGGTCGCCGACGACCGGTCTGCCTGCTGCAGGCGGTGCCATCGGGCCACGAGCACGAGTTTGGCGGCATAGGCCGTCAGTTCGGCGTCCGCAAACGAGAAGTGGGCGTCGTGCTCAAACAGCCACGCCCACCGCCCCCGGTCGAGCGCGCGAAGCCCTTCGAACGGGTTCGCGGCATCGGCCCATTCCGACACGAGCCTCGAGACGTCGGCGTCGGCGTCGGCCAAGTCCGCCGCCACCACGTAGGTTTCCGGGTCCAGGTTCAGGGCCTTGGCGCGGGCGGTGGCCAGGGCGTTGCGCAAGGCCACCTCGAAACCAACCCACGCCTCCAGGAACGCCGCGTTCTGCCGGCGGGCCACCGCGTGGGCATGGCGGAAGTACACATCCCACACGGCGTCGGACGCAGGGCCCTGGTGGGCCGTTGCGGCGGCGGGCTCCGGGGCCAGACTGGCGGGCAACGGCTCGTCGTCCTGGACTTGGGCAACCGACAGGACGGCCGGCTCCGCCTCGTCCACTTCCCCTGCCAGGTACGCCTCGCGCTGGATGAGGTCGTCGGCCAGCAACACGGCGGCCACGAGGTCGCGGGCGTGCGATTCGGCCAGGCGTTTCATCAACTCCGCCGGCGCCAGCGGCGGGGCCGAGCCCAACTCGCCAAGCGACGGCAGCGACGTTACGAGATAGTAGTTGCCGACAGCCATGCCACGCCTCGTTCGCTACGGGTTGCCCTGGGGCTGTTCGTCGGACGGCGCTGCGACGGCCTTCTCGACCATCTCGCGCAGGCGCGGGCTGACCAGGTCCGAGAGCACGTCCACGACCGACGGCAACGTAACCTCCACGTTTGCGCCCTCGACCTCGTACTCGAACCCGGCCTCACGGAGGGTGCCCCGCAGGTCGACGTTGGCCCCGGCCTCCTGGGCCTCGGGCGCCAGTTGCTGGCGGCACCAGTCGGCCAGTTGGGTCTGGACGTCGTCGCCGACATTCACGTGGATGCTGACCTGGCCCTCGCGGTCGGCCTGGGCGTACTGCATGACCACGTTGGTGATGAGCCCCTTGAGAAACTCCGGGTCGCGCAGGGACGGATCGGTGCCCGCGACGAGGACGGCCCGCAGGGCGCGGCCAAGGGTTTCGCGGAGCTGTAGCACGGTGTCGCGAGCGGCGAGCCGCAGATCGGTCTGGGCCCGTTCCTGGGTGTCGCGGGCCTGCTGCTCGGCCTCCTCAACGATCTTGCGGGCCGCCTGCTTGGCCTCGGCCACGAGGCGGTCGGCCTCCTGCTGGGCGTCGGCCCGGATCGTCTGGGCCTGTTGCTTGCCGGCTTCGACCCCCTCGGCCTGGAGTTTCGTAACGAACGATTCGATAGAGTCGGCCATGAGTTCTCCCTCGGTCGATGGCTTCGAGCGCATTGTCGGGTGGGCGCGGTCCGTCTTGAGGCGGGAACGATCCGGACCCGGCGGCGGTCCGTGCAGACGCCCAACTGTGCCCCGATCCGTCCGCGGTCCCGATATCCGTCTGTACAGGCCTGCCAACCTCGAAAGGCTGCCCGGTCGGGCCGCCCCCCACATCCCCCTTGCTGCCTCCTCGGGCGCACCGCACGACCGCCCACGGAAAGCAGTCGAGATACCAGCCGCCAACCTTCAAGTCAAGCAAAACCGCAACCTGCATTGACCGTGGACATGCCCCAACGGAGCAGAAATGCCCCCGCCGGGTGCCGGCGGCGTATCAAAGCGCCCCGTCGGAATCGGCTCCCGGTTTGGCGGGCATCCCGTGGCGGAGGGTGACGGACGCCCCCGTGCCGCTGAGTGCGGTTGCGGCGGGGTCCCCGTGATGGACGGTCAGCACGTGGGGCCGATGGCGGCGGCGAAACACACGGTCCACGACCGCGGCGACGCCGAGCGCCACGATGGCCAGCGTGAGCCCCGTGGCCAAGGCCGTGGCGTCCGCCTCCAGGCCGAGCCACTGTTGAAGGGCCGGCCACTCGGCTCCGAGCACGGCCCCGCCGACCATGGCGGCCAGCGGGCACGCCAGCACGAGGCCCATGGCACGCCACGGGCCCGGCAGGGGTACCGCGACCGTCACGGCATCGCCTGGCACGAGGTCGGCCACGGGCACGGTGAGCACGCAGACGCCGCTGCCGGACGGGTCGCACGCGCGGCACTGCGCACACACCTCGGGCCGTGCCGGCCGGAGGCGGACGCGGGCCACGTGGCCCTCCACGGCGTGCACCGTGCCGCGCTCGTACATGACGTTCACTGCCGTGCCGCCCCCTTACCGGAGAGACCGGATTTTCATCGCTTGCCGCAGCACCACGTTGTACGGGGCGCGAACGTTGAGTCGCAGGGGCAGGAACCGGCCGAGGGGGCCGTCGGATGTCAGGATAATGTGCCGCGAGGTTGGCGTCTTGACGCCCGGCAGCGAGGTCTGGTGGCCGGTGATGAGGATGTCCACCCCAACGTTGCGGGCGAACTCGTCGGCGGCGGCCTGGTCGTGGTTGCGGCCCCAGACGAGTGCGTACACACTGCCGCCCGGCAGGTAGTCGTCCATGGCCAGCGACCGTTCGAAGATGCTGTAGTCGAAGTGTTTGAGGGCGCTGTGCTGGGGCGTGGAATGGCTGATGAAGAGGCCGCTGGGCGTTCGGGTGGCCAGGGGAAGGGCCGACAGGAACCGCCGGTACGCGCCGTGGACCTCGGGCCATTCCGGGCCGTAGACGTTCTCGATGCCTTTCCAGAAGGGGGCACTGACGTTCTTGCCGCCCTTCGAGACGACTGACCCGAGCACCTCGCACAGGTCGTGGTTCGATAGGAGCAGTTGCACCTGGGATTTGAAGCGGCACTTGAGAGCGGCGGCCTCTTCCAGGAGGCGGAAACTGCGGTCCCCGCCGCTGGCATCCCGCGGGCCGCCGTGAATCAGTTCCTGCAGAATCAGGTACCGTTGCCGGTGCAGGTGCAGCGAGGCCCAATCGACGACGCGGCGGAAGTTCTCGCTGTCGCCGTGCAGGTCGCCCAGGATGATCACGTCGTCCTTCTCGGGCAGGGCGACGACGTTACCGTTGCGCAGGGGGTCGCGGCGCGACAGGATGGCCGCACGGTCCAGCCGGTCGATGATGGCCCCCATGGCCGGCCTGTCGGCGTCCGCGGGCGGGCCGTGGTCAGTTGGTGGCGGCACGGTGCCTCTCCCCTGAGGGCCGGGCTACGGTGCGGTCCCGGCATGCCGGAGGTGATCCTGGATCCCGGCTTGCCTAAGGTCCATCAGAAACGACTCCATCGGGAACAGCCGGCCGGGGCACTTGGTGTTTTTGAGTTCCCCGTGGCCGACGATGTTTTCCAGGCCGATGTCGTACTGGCGACGCAGGATGATGACCAACTGTTCGAGGGCTACCATCTGGGCGGTGGTGGGCGGCTCTTTTTCCAGGTTGCCCACCAGGCAGATGCCGATGCCCGCCGTGTTATACTCCGGGTGCCGCGGTATCTTCGCGTGGGCGCCCGCCCGTTGCTCGTACCAGCGCTGGGTGGCGACCACTTGGCCGTCCTCCGTTTCGGGGGCACGCCCGTTGTTGATCACGAAGTGGTAGCCAACCCCTTCAAACCCGATGCCGACGTGGTACCGGCGGATGGCGTCGACCGTGGCGGTTCGTGTGGCCGTGTGATGGATCACGATGTACCCCCACCGGCGGCTCGTGTCCATCTGCTGAGGCCAGATGAGGTCTGCCAGGGCCCCGGTATCCGGGAAGGACGGCGTAACGGCGGGCAGGTCAGGCTGCTCCGGCAAGGCCGCGCTTAACGCAGCGTAACACGCCAGCGCGCCGATGGTCATGCTGGCCGCCAACAAACCCCAGACCCGGACCATGCGGTGCCAATCGACCCGCGGTGCGGGCGCGGAACCATCCTGTGGCGTGGTCGGCGTCATGGTATCGTCCTGGACGCAGGCGGAGGTTGTCGGGCCGAAGCGGCCGCATTATAGCCTCCGTGATGCGCCCCGTCCAGCCATGAAACCCCGGTCCCGGGCGGTCGGGACTGGATTTCCGGGGCGGCTTTTGGCGACAATAGGGCTGGTGGAGCCCGTTTGCCCTGCCGGTGAGTGGACGCCGACCGTCGTGCCTCGTACAAGTAGGCGTGCCAAACCGGCCAGGAGGACGTTGTTGCCGTGATGACCGTTGTTTCCAGACGAACGATTCTGCCTTTGCTGGCGGCTTGGGTGCTTGCCTGCGCCGCGTGTGCGTGTGCGGCTGCCGCCGACATGCCGGACCCCATCGCGATCCGCAAATCGGCCACGCCCCGCGTGTGCCTGGTTCAGGTGGACGGCCCGCTGCGGTTGCCGGAGGCGTACGCGAGCGGTTTTCTGTTGGGGGCCGGCAAGTTCGTGATTACGGATTTGGCGTCGGTGGCCCGGCCGGGCGTGAAGAGTGTCACGATGACGTTTGCCGACGGCCAGACGATCCGGTCCGACCAGTTCGGTATGGCGGACCCCATGACCGGTTTGGTCGCAGTGGCCTTGCCCGAGGCGAAGAAGGACACAGGCGGCCTGTCGCTGTCGACGGCGGCCGTGGTGGGTGAGGCGGGGATCCCCATCAACGTGGTTGGATGGCGGCACGGCCACGAACTGGACCTGACGACCGGCCGGGTGCTCAACGGCCTGCCGTCGGCCGACCTGGCCCAGCGCTACGGCGTGACGAGTCCTGCCGAGGGCCTGACTTTTCTGACGCTCCAGTCGCCGGCCCAGGCGTTGGCCGTCGGCGCCCCGGTCCTGGACGCCGGCGGTGGCGTGGTGGGCGTGATGACACACGTCATGGGCACGGACGGGCTGCTGGCGGTGCCTGCGGGGGCGCTGAGGCGGGCGCTGTTGACGGCGGAACCCTCGCTCAAACCGCTCTCGGAGTTGCCGAAACCCATCTGGCCCGTGGTGGTGGTCACCCTGGCCGGCAAACCGATGACCGCCCAGGAGTTCGCCGGTAGCGTTCGGGCTGTCAAGGCCCGAAGCCGATGCGATACGTGCCGAGGTTCTGGCAAGGTCATCGTCAAGAAAGTGGTTGGCCACACCCGCGTCGGCGGCATGGTTCGGCCCATCGTCCGTGGCGTTCCAGAGCGGTGCAAGAAATGCGGCGGCGACGGCATCGTATGCGAGAAGGGCCTGTACGAGTATTTCGCCCGCATGGCCGAAGGCGCCACACGCCTGGGCGCCAGTCCCGGCACCAGCAGCAGCGTACGCGAGGCGGCCGAGACCAACACCCTCGGGCTGCTGGCGGCTCTGGGCAAGGTTGGCCGGGCGTATCGCGAGGAACTTGCCAGGCAGGCCGCTCGGGACCTGGGGAAAGGCGGCGGCACGTTTCCGCGGGGCGTCGTCTTCTACGCCCAGCGGTTGGAAACCGTCCGCGACAACGGAGGCCAATACGCATTCCTGCAACCGTACCATTCCTCGGTCCGGTTTGTAGTGCCGATCGAAGCCCTGGACCGCTCGCTCGGCCAGGAAGAGGGCGCGAAGCACACGAGTCCCGGGATGGGCGACTGGGTGGTTCTGGCGGGATTGGCGCGCGGCTCGGTTCGCGTGGACGGCCAAAAGGCCGTTTTCGTGCAGCCGTTCGGCTGGCACTGGGGCCCCAACCTCGGCCCGCTGCCACCGCACTTGCGGAAGTCCTCGGACCCGACGAAGCACCCCACAACGCCACGCATTCCATCGGGGCGAGACGAAGGGAAGCCCGACTTCTTCGGCCTGTAGACGCCTGCCCGTCCGCGGCGGAGGCGATAGGCTTTACCTGAACCGCTTGCCCGCCCCGAGCGTCTAATACAGCGACGCCACTGGCTGCGCGGCGGGTTCGGGGGCGCGGCATATCCGTAGTTGCCGGAGACTCCATTCAACGGTAGACTGAACCACATGGGGCGCCGGATGCGCCGAATGCGGCAAACAGGATTGCCATCGTGGGGGGTGCAGATGGTTCGCAGAACGAGCGTGTGTTGGGTCCTGGGCGCATACGTGCTCGTCGCCGGGGCGCTCGAGGCCCGGGCCCAGATTGACGCGCAGGCCCTTCAACGGGCGGCGGCGCCCAGCGTTTGCGTGGTCGTTGTGGAGGGGCCGCTGGGGCTCCCCATCTCGTACGCCAGCGGGTTCCTCATGGGCCAAGGCAAGTTCGTGGTCACGGACCTGGCGTCGGTGGCTCAACCGGGTGCCGCGAAAGTAACCGTCCGCTTCAGCGACGGCGCCACCGCCCGGGCCGTGACGTTCGGCATGGCCGACGCCGCGACCGGCCTGGTGGCCCTCCGCACCGATGCCGACCAGGCCGACCGCGAGGGGTTGGCTCTGCGATCCGACCCCGTTGGTAACGATGGTCTCGAGGCCGCGGCCGTCGGCTGGCAGTGGGGCGAGTCGCTGAGCGTGACGCAGGGCCGCGTGGTCCCGGGTTCCTCGGCGGCCGACCTGGCCAAAGCCGTCGGGTGCCAAGCGCCCGCGGGCGCGCGCGAGTTTCTGACGTTTCTGTGCCCGAGGTGCGAACTGGCGACCGGGGCGCCGGTCGTCGGCCCGGAAGGTACGGTCGTAGGGGTCCTGCTCCAGGTCGTCGGGCCTGAGAAGCCGGTCGTGGTCCCGACTGCCCACATCCGCCAGGCGCTGCTGGCGGCCGGGACGAAGCTCCGGCCGGTGAACGCGCTGCCGGGGGCCGTCTGGCCGACCGATGTGGTCGTCCGGGCCGGGCAGCCACCCACGCCGGCCTCCTTTGCGGCCGCCGTCCGGCTCGTCAAACGCCGCAGTGTTTGTGCCAAGTGCAAGGGGACCGGCAAGATCTGGGTCCGGCGCTTTGTCGGCACGCGAAAGGTCTTCAACCGGACGCAGCGCATCTACCGCAAGGAACAGGAGCGGTGCTCCACGTGCAAGGGGGAGGGCATCGTTTTTCCCAGCGACCTGTACAAGCAGTTTGGCGACATGGCCCAGGGCGCCACGACGCTCATCTCGGCCCCTGGCACGCCCGTCAACGTTCGCAAGGCCGCCCTGAACAACAGCATGGGCCTGCTCGACGCGCTGTCGCAGGTAAGCAAGTCGTACCGCGAATCGCTGGTCAGGGGTGCCGCCGCCGATCTCCGCCGCAAGGGCACCGCGTGCCCGCGCGGGTTCCTCACGCACGCACAGGTGGCCGAGACGGTTCGCCTGCGCGGCGACGTGTTCACGGTGCTGTGCCCGTCGGACGCGTCCATACCCCTGATCGTGAACGCCGATATGCTGTCCGGCTACTACGGCCCGAAGGGCGGCACGGACAGCCCATCGGCCAAGCGTGGCCAGTGGACGGTGACCGGCGGAACGCTCGTGGGGCCGGTTACGATTCAGGGCCAGCGGCTGATCTTCGCCCGTCTCTTCGGATGGGCCGGCGGGCCGTCCATGGGCAGCGCAGCCCAGCGCAAGCCCCTGACGAACGAAGGCGCCAAGCCAATGCACGTGGCGTCGGCAAAGCCGAGCAAGCCGACGAAACCGCGGCCGGCTGCCCCGAAGCCGCCAAGCGCCGGCCTCCCGCCGGGCGAACGCGTGTTGCCGGGCGTCGAACCGGCGGCCCCGGCGCCGCGCACGCGACCGCGGCCGCCCCGGCCCGTCCGCGAGAAAAGGCCCGGCGAGCCGAGTTTCTTCGGCCTCTAGGCCCCGCACCGTAGGCCGAGTGCTGGACACGTGCCGCCTTAGCCGCTACAGTCACGGGCACCGTGGCGGAACCCGACACGATTGACGAGGCCAAGGCCCAGCTCCGGTGCGACGTAGCGGCCGGGCTGGCCGGAATCGACCCGGACCGGCGACGGGCCGCCGGCGCCGCTATCGCCGAGCGGCTCACGCGGCTCCCCGCCGTGACCGAGGCCGATACGATTATGGTGTTTCTCTCGATGCCAACCGAGGTCGACACCTGGCCTATCATCCGCTGGGCGTGGGAGCGGGGCGGGCAGGTTGCCATCCCGCGGGTCGAACGGTTCGCGCCGACGGCCGAGGCGCATGACCCGGCGGCCGGGATGGTGGCCGTGGCCCTTGAACCCGCCGACGTTGCGGACGCCGGGGCCCATCCGGCCCTAAGGCCGGGGCGGTTCGGGATTCCAACGGCCCCGGCGGCAGCGGTCGTTCCGGCCGGGGATTTGGACGTCGTTTTGGTCCCGTGTGTGGCGGTGGACCGGCAAGGTCGGCGCTTGGGCAGGGGAGGCGGGTATTACGACCGGTTCCTCGGGCGGCCGGAGGTGCGGGCGGCCCGCATCGCGCTGGCGTTCGATGCCCAGGTGCGGGACGCCGTGCCGGCCGGGCCGGACGACGTGCCCGTGGATAGGGTCGTGACGGAATCGCGCGTCCTGCGGTTCACGAGATAGCCGGCCCTGTGTGGCCGGCGCTGGACGCGATGCCTTCGGCCCCGCAAAGGAGTGGTTACCGTATGACCAGGCTTGGCAAGGTTGTTGTGACGGTTGTGGTGGGGGTCGTGCTGGTGGGTCTGACGGCCTTGGCGTCGCACTACCTGCGCGGTCCGAGTGGGGCGGACCCGGCCGACGGCCTGCCGCCTCCGGATAGCGTCGAGACGCCGGCGACGGTGACGAGCGGCGGCGGGGCCGACGCCTCCGTAGACCCAAGCGACGCGGGCGCACTCGGCGCCGAGGCCGCGGTCCCTGGCCCACCCGAACCCGCTGCGCCGGAAGTCCCGCCCGTGGCCCCGTCGGCGCCGTCGCCGGCGGCCCAGGGCGGGACCGAGGAACCGCCGCCCTCGGCGGCCGGCGTTCCGGCCGGAGACGAGGATGCCCGGGCCGGACTCGCGATGCGCGAGGACCGGCCCATCGTGGCCCAGAAACTACTGAGCGGGGCCGTCAAGAACGGCATCAGCGGGGCCCTGGCCGTCCGCGTGAACGAGGCGATTCGGGAACTGGCCGATCGCCTGCAACTCGCGAAGAACATTCATCCCCAGGACCCGTACGTGAAGCGGTACACCATTCAGCGCGGCGACAGCCTGGACGCGATTGGCAAACGGTTCTTGATTCCGTACCCGCTCGTCATGAAGTTGAACGGGCTGGAGACGAGCGCCATCCGGGCGGGCCATCAACTGAAGGTGGTTCAGGGGCCTGTCCACCTGGAGGTGCTCAAGAGCCAGTTCCAGTTGCGTGTGTGGCTGGGCGAGGTGTGTCTGCGGGTGTATCCGGTGGGCGTGGGGCTGAACAACTCCACGCCGGAAGGCACGTTCAACGTCAAGAACAAGGTGACGAATCCGCCTTACCAGCCGCAGCACAAGACGGCGGCGGATTTCCGGCAGGGCGGGGCTCCCGACAATCCCCTCGGCACCCGGTGGATCGACCTCGGGAACCATTACGGTATCCACGGGACGATCGAGCCGGAGAGCATCGGCCACGACGTTTCCGAAGGCTGCATCCGCATGCACAACAAACACGTACAGGAACTGTACGACCTCGTCGTCGTGGGGGCAACGAAGGTGTATATTCGCCCGTGAGGGCGGCTGCCCGCGTAGGGGCCAATTCGTGCGAGGCCCATGACGCCGGCTTCCGGAAGGAGTTCAGACACAGGACGGGTATATGCCGAAAAGAGGCGAGAGAGGCGAAGCACTCGCTGCGTATGCTTGTGACCGCTGATGGGCGGCTCCGGGCCAAGGCCAAGCCGCTCGGGCAGGAGGCCAAGGAACTGAACCTCAGGTTCTCGGCGATTCTCAGGAACGCAACGGCCTGGGTCCGGGGCGTTGCATGGGGCATTGAATCGTCATTCGCCATTGGAAGGCGGTATTCCGCCCCCGGATTCGTATAATAGGGTGTACAGTTCGTAAAGCCGGGAGGTCCCCCGTGACCACGCTTACCAACTATCGGCCCTACTACGAGGTGCTGGCGCGCGTTGAGCAGGTCCGTGCCCGGATACGGAGCCTGGCGATCATGGAAGGCCTCTTCACCATGGTCGCGGTTCTGTGCGGGACGGTCCTGCTGGCGACGGTTGCCCAGGGATACCTGCGGTTTGGACCGGCCGGCCGGCTGACGCTGCTGGTCGTTGGGGTCGGGGCGTTTGCCGTCACGTTCTGGCGGTGCGTGGTCGTGCCGTTCCGCTACGATCCCAGCGACAAGGAAGTGGCCCGGTTCCTCGAAACGCAGTTGCCGGAGCTCGGCAACAGTCTCATCAACACGATCCTGCTGGCCGAGGACGCCGACCGCTGGTCGCCCGTGCTGGTGGAACGCGCCATTGATGAGGCGGCGTCCGGTGCCCGGGGCGTGAACCTTGGGATCGCCGTCAGCGAGAAACGGGCTCGCCAGCGGGGTCTGGCGGCGTGCGTGGCGCTCGCGCTGCTGTCACTGTTTGTGATTCTGGGGTTCGGCCGGTTCGCGTCGGCTGGCCTTCAGATCCTCATGCCGTTCTCGCACGTCGCCTCGGTTGGGGCGGTGCGGTTCCTCTCGATTACGCCGGGTACGGTGTCGTGGGTCAAGGGCGAGCCCATGACCATCGAGGCCCATATTTCCGGCCCCAAGGGTAAAACGTACGACGGTACGGTCGAGGTCGCGAGCCTCTCGGGTGGCGAGGCCGAGCACCTGAAACTCGTCCGGGCCGAGGGCGCCGAAGACCGGTTCGCGTACCGCGTGCCGCAGGTCCTTGAACCGTTTGCCTATCGCCTGCACGTGGGGGGCACCGAGAGCCGTCGCTTCAAGGTGGCCCTGAAAGAGCCGCCACTCATCGAGCAGATTGACGTCGTCTACCACTATCCCGAGTACACCGGCTTGGAGCCGCAGCGGCTGGAGAACAACGGCGGCGAGATCCGCGCGCTGGTCGGCACGCGCGTCGAGATGACCGTCCGGGTGTCGGGGGCCATTGAGGCGGGCTCGTTTCTCTTTACCGCCGGCGATGCCGTCAAGTGCCTCACGAGCGACGACGGCAAGGCCCTGACCGGCCGGTTCACCGTGATGCAGGACGATACGTACGAAATTCACCTGAACGGCCAGACGCCCGAGGGCGCCGCCGTGGCGTACCGTGTCAAGGCCCTCCAGGACGAGCCGCCCGTCGTCCAGTTCACGACCCCCGGCCGCGACGTGGCGGCCGCCCTCGGCGACACGGTCAAGATGGCCCTGAAGGCCGCCGACCGTTACGGCGTGGGCAAGGTTCGTCTGCTGGCCCAGGCCGAGGGCCAGGCCGATCCCCAGGTTCTGCGGACCTGGACCGAGTTTGCCGATGTCAAGGAACCGGTCATCGATTACGGCCTGAATCTGGCCCAGGCCGAGTACCGCGAAGGCCAGACCATCACCTACTGGGCCGAAGCGTACGACAAGCGGACGTACCAGGGCGGCGACTCGCCGCGCGAGCCCAACCAGGCGACAACCGCCAAGTACAAGATCCTTCTCCAGGACGAGAAGAAGGCCGCGGCCGAAAAACTCCAGCAACTCTCGCGTCTCTTCGACCGGCTGCGCGACATCCTCAAAACCCAGGAGGACGCCCGCCAGGCCACCGACGGGCTGCCCACCCTGAAGGAGGCCGGGCAGGCCCGGTTGGCCGGGGGCGCGCTTCGCGACGCCCAGACGGATATCCGCGAGGCCACGCGCCGCGTCATCAAGGACGTCACGTTCGACGCCGAGACCCTCCCCATCCGCGAAACGCTCGAGATGCTCACGGCCAACGAGATGGCCTCGGCCATCCAAGCCGCCGGCGCGTTGGCCGAACTCGGCAACGGAAGCGGCAAGGCCCTGGAGCAGATGCCGGGCCTCGCCCAGGCGCTCGCGAAGCAGCAGGATGCCATCATTGCCGTCCTCCGCCGTATCCTGGACATCACCGAACGCCTCGCCGACGCCGTGAAGGACGACCAGAAGCGGTTGTCGGCCTCGGACATGCCCGACGACACGCTCGACGCCCTCAAGCAACTGCACGACCGGCTTCGCGAGTTCGTGGACGAGCAGAAGAAGGTCATCGAGGCGTCCAAGGAACTTGCCAAGCGGCCCGTGGACGATTACCAGGAAACCGACCAGAGGGAACTCGATAAACTCAAGGCCATTGAGGACCAGTGGGATAAGTTCCTCACGGAGGCCATCGCCGATTTCTCGAAGGTGCCCGAGGTCGACGCGTCGAACCCAAGCCTGTGCAAGGAACTCATCGAGGTCAAAACCGACGTCGAGATGGCTGCCGACGCGCTTGCCAAGAAGGCCATGGACGTCGTCGTCCCGCTCGAAGAACTTGGAATGGAGGGCGCCGAGGAAATTGCCGAGAACCTCGAACGCTGGCTCCCGGACACCCCCGACCGCGAGGCCTGGAGCCAGGAAGACTTTACCGGCGACTACGAAATTCCCCACGCGGAGCTGCCCGAGCAACTGGAAGATCTCGTTGGCGACCTCCTCGAAGAGGAAGAAGACCTCTTCGAGGAAATGGACGACGTGACCTCCAACGCGGGCGATTCCATCGACAAGGGGGCCGGCTGGGACGCCATGGACGGGCCCATCTCCAGTTTCGCCGCCAAGGGCGTCACCGGCAACCGCCTGCCCAACACGAGCGAGATCAGCGGCCGTAGCGGCGAGGGCCGAACCGGAAAGGCCTCCGGCGAGTTCGTCGAGGAAACCGCCACCGGCAAGGGCGGCCGTCGCACGCCTACCCGCCTCTCGCCCGACGCCTTCTCGAAGGGCGAGGTCAAGGACACCAGCGAGGAGGCGCCCACCGGCGCGACCGGCGGCGGCAAGATCTCCGGGTCTGGCCAGGAAGGACTCGAAGGCCCCGTCCCGCCCGAAGTCCAGCGCCGCATGGGGTCACTGGCCGGCAAGCAGGCCCAACTCCGCAACAAGGCCGAGGGCGTTAAGGCCGCCCTGCAGGTCAAGAACTACGAGTCGTTCACCCTCGATAAAGCCATGGACGCCATGCGCGGCGTGCAGCGCGACATCCTCGCCGGGCGGTATCAGAACGCCCTCAGGCGGCGCGACGTCGTCCTGGAGAACCTCAAGGGCACCAAGATGCTCCTCTCGGGCGAGATTCGCGTCCGCCGCGACACGAGCGCCGCCCTGCCCACCGAGGTGCAGAAAGACGTGCTCGACGCCCTCGAAAAGCCCATGCCCCGAGGCTACGAGGAATACCTCAAACGCTATTACACGCGCCTGAGCGAGGGCGACTAGGCGGTGTCGGATTGGCGGCCGTCGGGGTCGCGCACGGGGCAACCGGTTCCGACGGGTTCTTGGCGCCGTTGGCTCCGTTCGTGCGGTTCGACCTGCCCTTCAAGTCCTTTCTCTTTGGCAACACCATTCCTGGGGGTCGGGGTTTATCGTAGCATGCACCCCAGTGGCATCGACGGAGGAAATGGCATGAGGATTTCGAAGACCTGGCTTGTGGCGGCCATACTGCTGGCGGCACTCGTCGCAACCGTTTCTGCCGCCGACTGGCCGAACTGGCGGGGCCCCGTCTACAACGGAAGCAGCCCCGAGACCGGTCTGCCCGCCACGTGGAGCCGGACCGAGGGCGTGGCTTGGTCAGGGCCGCTACCCGGCCCCGCGGATGCCACCCCGGTCATCGCCGGCGACCGCGTCTTCATCAGTTCTACGGATGCCGGTTCCGGCGCCCTGCTGGCCATGGCCTTCTCGGCCACGGACGGTAAACGGCTATGGCAAGCGCGGCTCGGCACCAATGCCAAGGCGCCCCGCAACACGATGGCCTCGCCCTCGCCCACGACCGACGGCAAGACGGTCGTTTTCCTGTACGGAACGGGCGAAATGGCCGGCCTGACGTGCGACGGTCGGATCCTGTGGCGTCGTAATCTCGGCGACGAGTTCGGCAAGATGTCTATCAAGTACGGTTACAGTTCCAGCCCGCTCTTTTACGACGGGCGGGTATACGTCCAGATGCTCCGTCGCCCGTGGGCATATCCGTACAATCCGGGCAAGAGCACCACCGAGGCACGCGAGAAACGGCTCACCTCGTTCCTGATGGCCATTGAACCCACCACCGGCAAAACCCTCTGGGGGCAGGTCCGCAAGACCGACGCCGTGGACGAGTCGTTCGAGTCCTACGGCACGCCGCTGCCCGTCGCGGTGGCCGACCGGACGGACATGGTCCTCTCGGGGGCCGACTACGTAACCGGCCACGACCCTGCCACTGGACGTGAACGCTGGCGATGGGGCTACAATTCGAACCACCGGAACATGCAACGGCTCATCCCGTCCGTGACGCCCGGCGCCGGCCGCGTCTTTGCGCCGCTGCCACGCGGTAGCCGGCTGGTGGCCCTGGCCATCGGCGACACGGACGCCCGCCAGGTGTGGACCCACGACGGACCTACCAGCGACTCGGCCACCCCGCTCCTCTACGACGGCGCCCTCTACGTCATGGACAGCGACCGCAAGGATCTCCGCGCCCTGGACCCGGAAACCGGCAAAGAACGGTGGAAGGTGCGGCTTGGCGGGGCCGTGTGGCGGGCGTCGCCGACCGGCGCGGACGGTAAGATCTACTGCATCAGCCGCGACGCCGAGGTGGCCGTCCTGAAGGCCGGCGCCCAGGGCGAGGTGCTCTCACGGATCGACATGGGCGGAAAGCAGACGCACGCCAGCATCGCCGTTGCCGGCGGACGCCTTTACATCCGGACGGCCGACCGCCTTTGGTGTATCGGGAAGTAGTTGCCTGGCGGCGTGTTCTGTGCGGCGGGTCGATGGGCCGGGCGCATCACGGCGCCGGTTCGGCGATCTCGACGCGCACGTTCTTGAACTCCGCGCTGCAACTCAGTTTGATCCAGTGCCGGCCCGGCGTCACGCGCAGGACCTGTTGGCCGCGCTGTCCCTTCATCGAGCAGACGTGGTGCGACGACGTGCGCACGTCCCACTTGTCATCCACGCGGTAAACGTTAACGATGACGAGGCCTCCCTGGCGGGCCGGCGCGCAGTCCCATGCGATCCGCATCGCGCCGTAGGGTACCTCGAAGACCGCGCTTTCGGCGCCGGCCATGCTGCCCCCGTACACCTTCGCCGCCGATAGGGCGACCGGTGTCCAGCGGACCTTCGGGGTGTTGTCGCGTGTCGAAGGGGGCGAAGCCGGTGAGGTGGGCGAAGCCAGGTCGGGCACGGCGGGCGCGTCGGGTGGCGACGGCGCGTCGGGTGGCGACGGCGCGTCGGGTGGCGACGGCGCGTCGGGTGGCGACGGCACGGTCGTGGCTACGGCCACGGCGCCCGGCTTCATCGGGTCGGCCAGGCGTTGGGCCAGGCCGTCTTGCACCAGGGCGTGGCTGAGCCAGCCCCGCGCTGTCCAGATGCGCGCTGGCGCGGCCTTGCCGGCCGGGACGGGGCCGCAGGGGAACACCCACACCGGCTCGCCGGCAAGGCATTGCTTGGCTGCCGCGGCAAGCGGGGCCGTCTGGGCCGCCTCGCGGCACGCGATGTCGTACAGGCGAACCGCAAGGGGGCGGCCGTTGCGCTGCACCTCGAAAACGTCCCCCCCCGAGGCCACGAGCGAGGCCGACTGAAACGCCCCGGCGCCCGGCAGGCCCATCTTGTTGGGCGGCACGGCGACGGTCGGAGGCGGCGCCAGCGTGGACGGGGCCGGCACCGGCCGGCGAAGGGCGTAACCGGCCCGCACGAGCGTTTCGCCCAGCCACCCTTTCTCGGTCCACACGTAGGCCCAGACCACGGGGTCCGGCGACGCCTTCGCCTTGCCGCACGGAAAGACCCAGACCGGCTTGGCACGCAAGAGGTTGCAGGCTACCGTTTCGGCGCATCCGCGGAGGCGGTCGTACACCTTGCTGCAGTCGGCTGAGGCAAGGCGGATGTGCAGGTGCGTGCCGTTCTCGGTCTCGACGTCGAAGGCGTCGGGCCCAATCCGCTGGACCCGGCTGAGCGAGATCGTGTAGAACGCCGGGGCCGCCGGCGGCGATGGCGGTGGGCTTTCGGGCGCCTCGGCTCCCGCCGCCGATGCCACCGGCCCCAGGGCAAGCAAACAGGCCAGAACAACGCCCCACACCGCAACCGGGCGATGCGGGCACAGGCATACCGCGGCCGACATGATACTCTCCCACGATGGACGTGGACTCTCTTTATTAGAACCCCTTGCGGGCGGGAAGTTCCAGATGTTTTCTTTTTTTGGTATGGCGCGGGTGCACCGCCGCCGGGCCGTTCACCATGGCGGCAAAAAACGTGGCCTCGCCTGACCCTTTTGTGGGAGAATACGCCTGCACCGAGCCCGGCATTCCCGGAGAACCTTGCCATGACACGAACCATGCATCGCGGTACCGTGCGCGTGGCCTTGGCGTTGGCGGCCCTTATGGTTGCCGTGGGCGGCCCCGGGGCGGGGCGGGCGAGGGGGGGCGAACCGCCGGTCCGCCTGCCGGACGCCTGGAACCTCTCGCGGCCGCTCCTGGCGCCCGTTCAGCCCGCTGGCGGCGAGCACCTTTCCGTCAAGGACCCAACCGTCGTGTTCCACGGGGGCAAGTGGCACGTGTTCATGACGGTCCGGGGCCGGCCGCGGTCGCATTGTGTCCGGTATGCGGCGTTCGAAACATGGGAGGCCGCCAATGCCGCGCCACGCCACACCCTGACCGTGGAGCCGGATTACTTCTGCGCGCCGCAGGTCTTCTACTTTCGCCCGCATCGCAAGTGGTACATGATTTACCAGACGGGCCGCAAGGGGCGCCGGCCGGGCCTTCAGCCGACCTACGCCACGACCGAGACGCTGGGCGCCCCGGCCTCCTGGCAGCGGGGCGGGGGACTCTTTGGCGACCGGGACCTGAAGGGCGTGCCCCGGGCCATCGACTTCTGGGTCATCTGCGACGCAACCCGCGCGTACCTCTTCTTCACGTCGCTCGACGGGCGCATGTGGCGGATGACCACCCCCATCGCCGACTTCCCGCTCGGCCTCCAACGCGCCACGCCCGAACTGGCCCTGAAGGCCGACGTCTTCGAAGCCGGCCACACGTACAGCCTGGTCGGACGCGACGGGTACCTGACGGTCATCGAGGCCCAGGGACCCGGTGGCAGGCGGTATTACAAGGCCTATTACGCCGAGCGGCTGGACGGCGCCTGGCAACCGCTGGCCGACACCTGGGACCACCCCTTCGCCGGCGAAACGAACGTGCGCCAGGCCGAGCCCGGCTGGGCCGATAACATCAGCCACGGCGAACTGCTGCGGGCCGGCCCCGACGAAACCCTCCCGGTGAATCCCACCAACCTGCGGTTCCTTATCCAGGGCGTTACGCAGAAACGCAAGGCCGGCAAGTCGTACGGCGACATCCCGTGGCGGCTGGGGATTCTGACGCCGGTGGCGCCCAAGACGTGATCGCACACACCCGCCGGCCGGCGGGCCGTCAGGCCAGATACGCTTGCAGCAGGTAGTCGGCCAGCCAGCGGTCGGCCCCCGTCCAGATGCCGCGCGTGCGCCGGCGGATGGCCTTCAAGTCGTCCTGTCGCTCGGTGAGGAGGTTCCGGATGACGGGCATCGGGTTGGCCCGGAACGTGTCCAGGGGCACCGGGATGCAGAGGCCCGCCTGCGCCAGCGCCCGCTGCTGATGATGGCCGAGCCAATGGTTGGGTTCGTCGACGACGGCCACCGGGCACCCTGCGACAATGTGTTCCAGGGCGGTGATGCCGCCCCGGCTCATCGCCAGGTCCTGGGCTCCGAAGAGGGCGAACGGCTGGTTCAGCGCGGTGGCCTTCGCGGCAATGCCCTCGATTGGCCAGAGGCGGCCGCCAGGCGCCGGCGGGGCGCGGCCCAGCAGGTCCAGCGTTCCCCTTCCGCCCGTGGCGAGGACGAACGCCCCGTGGGGCCGGGCCTCGGCGGCGAGGTCCTTGGCGATGCCGTCCCAGACGCTCGTCCTGCCTGCGTGGATGCCCACGATGGCCTGCCCGGTGTCCAGCGGATACCCCGGCGTGCCGCGCGAGGCATCGATGACCCCCCGGACGTACGCGACTTGGTCATCAATCGTGGCGCGGTCGGGTCCGAAAAGGCCGGGCAGCCAGTTAACCGGAACGCCTCCCGCGGCAAAGTGGTTCACGTACTCGGGCGGCGTGGCCAGCGGCAGGAGCCAAGCCTCGGTGGCCCGGTGTTCGTGGGTGGCCACCTCGCGGCAGAGTGCTTCCACGCCGTGTGTCAGGCGGTTGCCGAGTTCCAGGTTTCCGCGAAGGATCAGGCTCGGGCACGTGTCGCCGATCTCGAGGGAGGGCAGGGGCCGGCCGCGTTCCTTTTCCACGTGTCGGGCCACGGTGTGCAGCCACGGCACACCCATGCTGATGACAAGATCGAGGTTGGCCCAGTTCGAGAAACCGGCCTTCGCGACCGCTTGGCGCCACATCGCCTGGCCATCGTCGATGCGCGGAAAGACGTCGGCCTCGATGCGGCCGAGGTCCACGGCGCCGCGATCGGGGTCCTTCGGGTTCTCGTACAGGTTAATGTTGGGGTGCCAGAAAATCTGTGGCGTGCGGGGGAACCCGGCAAAGTCGGTCGCCACCACCCGACGGGCGTCTTCGGTGCGTGCGAAGCCCGGAAACCCCCAGAGGAACGTCAGGTGAAGGTCCACGCCGAGCGAGGCCGCACGGTTCAGCATGGCCAGGGCCAACTGAGCCAGCGTGGCGTACGCCCCGAAGCCGTCGTCGTGCGGCGCCATCAGAACGTGACGTGCGTTACCTTCGGCGGGCACACCAGGGGTTTGGGTCGACGGCTCACTCATGCGCTGGGGCTCCTTAGGCGCTAACGCGGCACAGGACGGGGACCACGCCATCGTCAGACCGGTGTGGAGCCATGTCAACAGAAAAGGCCGTCCAGAGGGCCCGAAAGGGCCATTTATCCGCCGGTTGCCGTTCTCTGGACAGGGAAAACCGCGATATGGCCTTGACAAGTTCGTTGCGGCGAACTATGATTTGCTCGGCGAACTTGACCGGAAACCCGCGCTAACAGACACGTTTGGCTACCGAAATGCCGGACACCGCACAGGCAATCGACCTCAGCGAGAGCCTCCAGGATTACCTGGAGGCCGTCACCTTGCTCGTCCAACGGCATGGCGTGGCTCGGATGAAAGAGATTGCGAGCCTGGTCGGCGTCGGCAAGTCGAGCGTTACGGCGGGGATCCGGACCCTCGCGGAACGCGGACTCGTCCACTACGAGCCGTACCAGTACGTGACCCTGACGGACCCGGGCGAGGCCCTCGGCAAAGGGTTGCTTCGTCGGCACCGTGTGCTCAAGCGGTTCCTGATGGAGGTGCTTGGTGTTGCCGAGGAGGAGGCCGAACGCATCGGCTGCAAGATGGAGCACGTCATCAAGGGCAAGGTGCTGGACCGGTTCGTTCAGTTCCTGCGGTTTGCCGAACAGCATTCGTCCGGCGGCGGGGCGCTCGCGCAAGCGTTCCACCGGTTTCTGGAAGAGGCCCCGGCCCCCGAGGATTCAGAGGATGGGGGCCAGCCATGACCCCCGGTTCCGCGCCCGATACCGAACAGGCTATCTTACTGGCCGCGCTGCCAGACGGAACGACGGCACGCCTTGTGACGGTCCAGGGTGGCCTTGGGCTACGCTCACGCCTGATGGCGATGGGTCTGAGGCCGGGGGCGACCGTCCGGGTCATCCACAACGGTGGCCGTGGACCGTTCGTCGTGGCCACCGGCGAGTCGCGCATCGTGTTGGGGCGAGGCATGGCCCGACGGGTGCTCGTGGTGCCGGATGCGGCCGCCGAGGTCCCACGCCCGAAGGCCTGAGCGCATGGCCCCAAACACCTCGTCACGAGTGCCGACGCCCTCCGAGGCGGGCCGACCCCTGGGCCCATGCCACGCCGTCGAAAGGCTGACCGTCGCCTTGGCGGGCAACCCGAACTCCGGCAAGACCACCATCTTCAATGCCCTGACCGGGGCACGCCAGCACGTCGGCAATTACCCGGGCGTGACCGTGGAGAAGGTGGCCGGCGTCTGCTTACACCGCGGCGTGTGGCTCGACATCATTGACCTGCCGGGCACGTACAGCCTGACGGCGTACTCCGAAGACGAACTGGTGGCCCGTGAGTTTGTCATCGACGAGCACCCGGACGTCGTCGTGGACATTGCCGATGCCTCGAACCTGGAACGCCACCTGTACCTGGCGGTCCAGTTTCTGGAACTCAATGTGCCGCTCGTCATCGTGCTGAATATGAGCGACCGGGCCGCCGCCAGGGGGTACGTCTTCGACCTGGAGCAACTCTCGCGGCTTCTGGGCGGCGTGCCGCTTGTCGAGGCGGTCGGCAACAAGGGCGAGGGCGTCCAGGCCATTCTCGATGCCACGGTCGCTGTTGCCACCGACGCTCGTCACGAGCGGCACGTGCCGATTACGTACGGCCCGGAGATCGATCGGGAACTCCATCGCCTGGCGTCGCGCCTGAAGCCGGTGGCCGACCGTCTGGCTCCGCGCCGGCCGCAATGGGTGGCGCTGAAACTTCTGGAAAACGACGTGCCTACCCGCGAGCGTGTGGCCGAGGCCTGCGAGGGGGGCGACGCGATCCTCGCGGATGTCGACGCAACCCTCGACCGCCTTCGCCGGCTGTTGGGCGACGAACCCGAAATTCTGATAGCCGACCGCCGCTACGGCTTCATCAGCGGGGCCTGCCAGGAAACCGTCCGCAACACCGTGGAGTCGCGGCACACGCGGTCCGATGCCATCGACGCCGTCATCACGCACCCGGTGCTGGGGCTGCCGATCTTCCTTGGGCTGATGTACCTCATGTTCTGGGCCACGTTCCGGCTGGGCGAGTACCCGGCGGTGGGGCTGGAGTGGCTCATCGAGCGGCTGGCCCTGGCGGTGGGCGGGCTTTGGCCGGCGGGCGCCGAGAGCATCCTCCGTAGCCTTCTCGTGGACGGCATCATCCACGGCGTGGGGGCGGTGCTCGTGTTTCTGCCGTACATCCTGATTCTCTTCATGGCCATTGCCATCCTCGAAGACACCGGCTACATGGCCCGGGCGGCGTTCATCGTGGACCGCTGGATGCACAAGGTGGGTCTGCACGGCAAGAGTTTCATCCCGCTGATTCTGGGGTTCGGGTGCACGGTGCCGGCCATGTTGGCAACGCGCGTGCTCGAAAGCCGTCGCGACCGTCTGGTCACGATGCTCATCCTGCCGCTGATGAGTTGCAGCGCCCGGTTCCCCATCTACGTTATGTTCACGGTGGCCATGTTCCCGGAGCGGTGGCACGCGCCGATCTACTTCGGCATGTACCTTCTGGGGGCGGCCGTGGCGCTCGTCGTGGCGCGTATTCTACGAAGCACCCTGCTGGCCGGCGAGAGCGAGCCGTTCGTCATGGAGCTGCCTCCGTACCGGCTGCCGACGGCGGTCAGTATTCTCCTGCACACGTGGCAGCGGGGCTGGATGTACGTGCGGAAGGCCGGGACGATTATCCTGATGATCGCTATCATCATGTGGGCGCTGACGAGTTTTCCGAAGCCGCCCGCCGGGGCGCTGCCGGAGGCGTCGCCCGATGCCCGGCAACGTGCGGCCCTGCGGTACAGCGTGGCCGGCCGCGTGGGACGGGGCCTGGAACCGGCGACGCGGCCGCTCGGCTTCGACTGGCGCATCAACACGGGCCTGATCGGTGCCTTTGCTGCCAAGGAGATCTTCGTTGCCCAGATGGGCATCGTGTTCGCCCTGGGCGAGGAGGTGAAGGCGGGCGACGAAACCCTTCACGCGGCCCTGCGCCGTGCGTACTCGCCGCTCCAGGGCATCGCGGTCATGGTCTTCTGCCTGCTGGGGTTCCCGTGTATGGCCACCGTGGCCGTCATGTGGCGCGAGAGCGGGTCCTGGAAGTGGGTGGTGCTCCAGTGGCTGATGCTGACGGGCTTGGCGTACCTGGGGGCGCTGACCGTGTACCAGGTGGGCTCGGTGCTGGGGCTGGGCGTGGCCTAGCGCGGTGCACCACGAGGGGATTCGGGCGAGCCGACGACAACGTCGGTCCCGCCGTGGCCGGTCTCGATCTGAGCCGGCCGGCGAACCCCGCGGGCGGCAAAACGCTTGACACCTTTCCGCGCACGGTTTACGGTAAAGGGGGTTTAAAGGGGGGCGGTTTGCGCAAGGGCGACGTGGGGGACGGACGCGGCGGTGGGCTTGTGGCAATGCCGGCCGGCGCCCCGATCTCCTCTGGCAAGGAGTCGTTCATGAAACGATTGGCACCGGTCATCGCCCTGGGGTTGCTGGTGGTGGCAATACCGTGCTTGGGGCAGGTTGCGGGCGACCTGGGGAGCATTCGGCAGCAGACGTCCTTTTCGGACTCGGACCGCCGGCGCATCCGCCAGCTCGTTGACGATGCCGTCCAGGCGATGCTGGCGGATACCGAGCCGGACCGCTCCAAGACGGTTGGCGCCCGCCAGATGATCCTCAAGGAGGCTCAGAGCGCCGACGTATCCACGCCCGAGTACCGTCAGGTCTTTGCCGAAGAGACCCTGGCCGTCTTCAAGGAGGCCGAGGCGCGGGCCGTCAGCCAGCCCGTGCGGGTTAACTTCATGATGACCCTGGCCGGCTTGGGCGCGGAGGGGGCGGTGCCGTTTTTCCAGGCGGCCATCGAGAAGGACCCGTATCAGGCCTCCCGGTACTGGGCCGCCAAGGGCTTGGCCATGCTGGCCCCGAAGATCGTGGAACGCGTCATGCCGCGGGCCGAGGCCTCGATTGCCGAAACCGTTAAGGCCGTCCTGCCGAAGGAAGCCTCCACCATGGTGCTGCTGCACCTGTTCGAGGCCCTGGGCCGTTTCGGGCACGAGCAGGCCCACGACGTGCTGGCACAGGGGGCCGTCCAGGTGGCCGGCCAGACCGACGTGACGGACCCCGTGGGGGCCCGGTTATGGTCGGACCTTATCCGGTCGCTGGAACGGGCCTATGAACGCGAGGTCCGGCCCGAGGCCAAGACGAGTATCCTGATGGCGTATGCCACGATGTGTGCAGAGATCATGCCGCCCGTCGAGGCCGAGCAGGCTCCGGAGGCCTACAGCCGACTCATGGTTGAACTGAACGCCTCGCTGGAGAAGATCTTAGGCGAGTCGCAGGGCTTTGCCGCCACCGACCCGCTTGCCCTCCAGAAACTCGCCCTGCTCGAGTGGGTGGAGAACCTCGTCCGAACCAAACGTATTGCCAAGCGTCCGGCGTTACCCAAGGCCGTTGAGGACGCAGTCAAACAGGAAACGGCCACCGGAGCCGGAGGCGGTACAGGCGAGACCGACAGCGGCGCAGACGCCGCCGAAACCGGCACGGGCACGTAGACGGCCACCGGCCGCACGTTTCCCATCCGCCGGGGCGCCGCGGCCGACCGCAGGCACCGGGGGGCGGCTCGGGTAAACGGACCCCCATGCGCACCTTTTTCCTATCGCTGGCTCTGGCTGCGGCCGCCGTCGTCGGAGCTACCGTTCTGGCCTATCGATCCGCCGGGCCGCCTGCCGACCTTGTCTGGACCGCCGGCACCGAAGTCGCCACCATCGATCCCGGCAACATGACGGCCTTGAACGACGGGCGCGTGGCCGGCGCCTTGTTCGAGGGGCTCACCGTTCTGGATCCCGCCACCCTCCAGGCCCGCCCCGGTGTGGCCGAGCGATGGCAGGTGTCCGACGACGGACGGACCTACACGTTCTTTCTGCGGCCGGAGGCCCGCTGGAGCGACGGGCAACCCGTGACGGCCGAGGATTTTGCGTACACGTGGCGCCGCGTGCTGAGCCCCGAGACCGCCGCCGAGTATGCTTACATGCTGTACCCGATTCGCGGGGCCGAGGCGTATTACAAGGCCGCCCTGCAGGACGCCAAGCGGCCCGAGGGCCGGCCCCCGTCGGCCGACTGGTCCACCGTGGGAATCCGCGTCGAGGGCTTGCACCGGCTGGTCGTTGACCTGGAGCGGCCCACGGCGTACTTCCTGGACCTGGCGGCCTTCCATACCTACATGCCCGTCCGGCGCGACGTGGTCGAGGCCCACGGCGACCGGTGGACGTTTCCGGGCAACATCGTTTCGAACGGCCCATACCGGCTCGTGTCGTGGGAGTTCCGCAGCCGCATGCGCTGGGAGCGGAACCCGTATTACTGGAACGCCGAGAACGTGGCGCTCGAGCGGGTCGAGGTCCGCACGTTCGAGCACCCGAACACGGCCCTTCTGGCGTACGAGACCGGGGCGGTTGACTTGACGACCATCGTGCCGAGTCTCTCGATCCTGCCGCTGCTCGATGCCCATAAAGCGGGCCGGCGCCAGGACGTATGCTACGGGGCCAAACTGGCCACCTACTTCTACCGGCTCAACTGCACGATCGAACCGCTGAAAGATCCGCGTGTGCGGCGGGCGCTCGTAATGGCCATCAACCGCCGGCAGATCATCGACCGGGCCGCACGCGGCGGACAGCAGCCGGCTGCCGCCTACGTCCCCCCCGGCATGAAGGGATACGAGCCGGTCGAGGGCGTTCCCGAGGACGTGGACCAGGCCCGGCGCCTTCTGGCCGAGGCGGGGTACCCCGGAGGCAAAGGCATCGGCGAACTCGCGATACTGGTGAACAAGGGGGCCGACCACGTACCCCTAGCCGAGGTGATCCAGGAGCAGTGGCGCAACCAACTGGGTGTCGACGTCCGCATCGAGAAGGTCGAGTGGAAGGTCTTCCTGGACATGATCCACCGCCTGGATTACCAGGTTGCCCGTGGCGGTTGGTATGGCGATTACGTGGACCCGAATACGTTCCTCGACATGTTCGTGACCGGCGGCGGGAACAACGAGACCGGGTGGTCCAACCCCCGCTACGACACCCTGATTGCCCAGGCGGCCGCCGAAACCGACGCCGTGCGCCGGATGGGCACCCTCCAGGATGCCGAGCGGCTCCTCCTGGCGGAGGTGCCCATCATGCCCGTCTACTACTACACGAGCGTCATCCTGGTGCCGCCGAACCTGGGCGGCGTGGAGCCGAACCTCCTGAACCGCATCGACTTCGGCCAGCTGTATTGGCGGTCGGGCAAGAGGCCGTAAACCGCCGTGCAGCATCCCGTTTGGGCGAGGGGGGGAGGGAGTTACGCCAATGACCCTCCTGCACGACTACCAGAACGCAACCGCGTATCACCGCGGGGCCCTGCCGCCTAAGGAGCCCCACTGGCAGCGGCGGGTCGAACTCTACAAGTCGAGTGCCGCAGGTGAGGCCGACAGCCTGGCGCTCGAACGCCCGCCCGAGTTGCCGAAGGCGGACCTCTGGCGCACGCTGCGCGAGAGGCGGAGCCATCGCCGCTTTGCCGACCTCCCACTCTCGCAGCAGGACCTGATGCTGCTCCTCTGGGCGGCTCAGGGCATTACGCAGCCGGGCGCGTGGGCGTTACGGACCGCCCCCTCGGCGGGCGCCCTGTACCCGGTGGAAACGTACGCCTTGGCTGCCCACGTCGAGGGGCTGAAGCCGGGCGTGTACCATTGGGAACTGCCGGCCGAGCGGCTTGCCGGGGTCGAGGCTCGCGACGACGTTGCCGTCGCTGCCCAAATGGCGTGCCTGGGGCAGGACATGGTTGGGGCCGCACCCGCCACGTTCGTCTGGTCGGCGCTCTGGGCCCGCAGCGCCCAGAAGTACGGCGACCGGGCCCTCCGGTATGCCTACTTGGATGCCGGGCATCTGGCACAGAACCTGCACTTGGCCGCCACGGCGCTTGGGCTGGGCGCCTGCATGATCGGCGCCTTTCTGGATGACGAGATGAACGCTCTGGTAGGCGTGGATGGGCAGGAAGAGGCCGTCATCTATGCCGCCTGCGTGGGGAGGCTGCGATGAACCAGGCGTTTCCCGACGATCCCATTCCGCCGCCGTACCAGGGGATCGTGCCGAGGCCGCCGGATGGCGACGGCAACGAGGTGTTTCCGCCCAATCCGTACATGGGGACGGTGGCGGACCCCACGTCGCTGCCGGTCATGGCGGAGCCGAAAGCAGTGCCCGCGCTCAATCCGCCGCCGCGCGAGGTGCCGATGCTGGTCCGCGCGTCGAATCTGCTGGGCGGGTTCTACAATCAGTTCGGCTGGATATGGCTGGGGATTACGGGGGCTATTGCCTGGTTTTTCGTGCCGAACGCCGACGTGGCGGGCCTCTATCATTTTACCCAGCCGCTCGCCACGGCGTCCGGCGTGGTTACGGCGTCGCGCGAGACGAACTTCTCGGAGAATGATGTCAGAGTTTACGCCCAGACGTACCGTTTCGAAGGCCCGGACGGCCGCGAGCGCGAGGGCCAATCGTACGCCACCGGCCACCGCCTCGATACAGGGCGGAAGGTCACCGTCGAGTATGTGGCCGGTAAGCCAGCCATCTCGCGCATCCAGGGCATGCGTCGCAGCCCCTTCGGCATCGAAGGATGGACGGGCTTGATCGTGTTCGGTGTCCTGGGCGTGTTCGTGGTGGTGGGGCTGGCGTTTTGGGTGACGGGTGTCCGCCGCGGCCTGCGGGCGAATCGGTTGCTTGCAGGCGGCATGCTTGCCCTCGGGCGGATGACGGGTCGGCGCCGTACCCGTACGCGCATCAACAAGCGGATCGTCTATGAGTTCACGTTTTCCTTTAGCGCCGACGACAGGCAGACCTACGAAGCGAAGGCGCGCACGCACGAGACGGAGCGGCTGACCGACCCGCAGGGCGAGTTCCTTCTGTACGACCCGCTCGACCCGCCGAGCGCCGTCCTCCTGGACAACATCCCCGGAAGGGTCCGCATCGATGACGTGGGCGCCCTGGAAACCGAGAAGCCGCACAGGGCAATCGCCTCGCTTCTGTTGCCGGCCGTGGTACTGGCGGCTAACATGGTGATTGCCTTGTTCGTTCTCGGCTAGGGCAGTTTGGCCCCAGCGGGGGCCAGTGAGGCTCCGTAACCACCACGGTTCATGGGCTCAGGGTCCATGCGCGGCAGGTCAGGAGACCCGCCGCGTGGGAGGTGTACTTGTCGTGCAAGGGAGAGTGGCGATGGCAACGTTCACCCGCCCCCGCGTCCTCGTGAGCAAGTGCCTTGGGTTTGCGGCGTGCCGGTGGAACGGCCAGTCGATATCGGACCGGTTCGTCGAGCGACTGGCGCCGCACGTCACGTTCTCGGCGGTGTGCCCGGAGATGGAGATCGGCCTGGGGTGCCCGCGCGACCCGATCCGGGTGGTCATGGTCGAGGGCAGGCGCCGGCTCCTCCAGCCGGCTACGGGACGCGACGTCTCGGACGACATGCACGCCTACGCCGCCCGGGTCCTGGACCGGGCGGGTAGCCTGGACGGCTTTCTCCTGAAGAGCCGGTCGCCCTCGTGCGGTATCAAGGACGTTAAGGTCCGGCACTCGCCCCAGAACGATGCCGTCCTTCATCGCGGGGCCGGCTTCTTTGGTGAGGTGGTTCTCGATCGCTTCGATTCCCTCGCCATCGAAGACGAGGGGCGGCTCAACAACTTCCGCATTCGCGAACACTTCCTTACGCGGCTGTTCACGCAGGCGGCGTTCCGCGAATTGCGGGCATCCGGTGGCCTGGGCGACCTCGTGGCCTTCCACGCCCGCCACAAGGGCCTGCTCTTGGGGTACAACCAGACGCAGATGCGGGCCCTTGGGCGCATCGTGGCCAACCACGACCACAAGCCGCTCGCCGAAGTCTTTGCCGCTTACGGCGAGGGGCTCGCCAAGGCGCTCGACAAGCCGCCGCGGTTCACGGGGATGATCAACGTCCTCATGCATGCCCTCGGGTACGTGTCCGACGACCTCAAGGCCGAGGAGAAGGCGTTCTTCCTGGACCTTCTGGAGAAGTACCGCGCGGGGCAGGTGCCGCTGAGTGTACTGCTCGCGCTCGTCAAGTCCTGGGCCGTCCGCTTCGGCGTCGAGAACCTCCTGGGCCAGTCCTACCTGGAGCCGTACCCCGAGGCGCTCGTCGAGATTACCGACTCCGGCAAGGGGCGCGGCGCGTGACCCCCGAAACGCGAGGCCCGGGTGCCACGGGCGGCACGTTCGCCAGGGCCGCCGCGCTGTTTGCGATTGCATCCCCTGCGCCGCGCGGACTATAATCGCGCGTCCAACGCTGTGCCACAGGAGCACCCGGGATGATTCGACGCATCGATTACCGAACCGATGACGGCCGAGCCGCCTTGGATGCCCTGCGCGCCGCGCTCGACGCCGAGCAGGGCGTCGTCTCCGGCGAGGCCGACGGATCCGACATCCAGGCCGACGTTCGCCGCATCCTGGACGACGTGCGGGCTCGGGGCGACGCCGCCGTCTGCGACGCGACGGCCCGTTTCGACGGCGTGGACATGGCGCCCGGTTCGCTCCGCGTGCCGCCCAAGGCCATCGAGGCCGCCTACGCGGCCGCCGATCCGGAGTTCATCGAGACGGCCACACGCATCCGTGAGTCGGTCCGGGCGTTTCAGCGGCACATTCTGGCCCGACCGCCCGACCCGCTCGAACGCGACGGCCGGTCGCTGCGGCTCGTGTACCGGCCGCTCTCGCGGGCCGGCGTGTACGTGCCCGGGGGCAGGGCCTTCTACCCGTCCAGCGTGCTGATGACGGCCGTGCCCGCCCTGACGGCTGGGGTGCCGGAGGTGGCCATCGCGTGCCCGCCCACGGCCGACGGCGACGTGCATCCCGGCGTTCTGGCGGTCTGCCGCGTCGCCGGCATCGACGAGGTGTACCGGATGGGTGGCGTGCAGGCGGTCGCGGCGCTGGCGTATGGCACGGAGTCGGTCCGGCCGGTCGAGAAGATCGTCGGCCCCGGCAACGCGTACGTGCAAGCGGCCAAGAAGTTGGTCTTCGGCCGGGTCGACATCGAGGGTCTGGCCGGGCCGAGCGAGGTTGTTGTCCTGGCGGACGCCTCGGCCGAGGCGGCTCTGGTGGCGGCCGACATGCTCAGCCAGGCGGAACACGATCCCGGGTCGGCCATCCTCGTGACGCCCGACGACGCCCTCGCGTGCGCCGTCATGGAGGAACTGGAACGTCAGGTCGGCTCGCTCGCGCGGGCCGAAGCCACCCGCAACGCCCTCGAACGGTACTCCGCGGTGGTCATCGTCGCGGACCTCGACGAAGCCGCTGTCGTTACGAACCTCATCGCCCCGGAGCATCTGGAAATCCAGACGGTGGACCCGGAGGCGGTGCTGCGCACGATCCGCTGTGCGGGTGCGGTGTTCCTGGGCCCGAGCACGCCCGTGGCCGTTGGCGATTACGTGGCCGGGCCAAGCCACACGTTGCCGACGGGCGGGACGGCCCGGTGGGCGAGCGGGCTGACGGCCAACGATTTCCTCCGATCGATGAGCGTGGTGGCGTACGATGCCGGGGCCCTTGCGGCCGACGCCCCGGACATCGTCCGCATGGCCGATACCGAGGGCCTGACGGCCCACGCCGAAAGCGTCCGCAAACGGCTCGACAGCATGTAGTGAGCCCGATAAACGTAATAGGATGCTGTCATTCTGAGGCCTCGCTTGCGAGGGCGAAGAATCTCGCCGTGCGGACGGCATCGAAGCGAGATTCTTCGTCGCGGCTTCGCCGCTCCTCAGAATGACAATACGCAACATGCTTGTGAAAAGTGATAGCCCAATGGCTTACATCCGACCGAACATCGACGCCATGGCCGGCTACGTGCCCGGCGAACAACCGGGGCCCGGCGAGCGCGTCATCAAACTGAACACGAACGAGAATCCGTACCCGCCCTCGCCGCGCGTGCTCGACGTGCTGCGCACGACCGACTGGTCGGTCCTGAGGAAGTACCCGGACCCGATGGCGGCCAAGGTCTGCCGCATCGTGGCCGAGCAGTTCGGCGTTCAGCCCGAGCAGGTTCTGTGCGGCAACGGGTCCGACGAACTGCTGACGCTGTGCATGCGGGCCCTTGTGGGCGAGGGCCGGCGCCTGGCGTACCCCACGCCCACGTACTCGCTGTATCCCGTGTTGGCCGCCATCCAGGGGGCCGAGGTTGTTGAGGTGCCCACGGGGCCCGAGTTTGCGGTGCCGCTGGATGCGCTGGCCGCCGTCGACGCCCCGCTCCTGTTCCTTTGCAACCCGAACGCTCCGACGGGCGTGCACGTGCCAGACCGAGCCGTGCTGGACCTGGCGGACCGGTTCGGCGGCGTGGTGGTCGTGGACGAAGCGTACGCGGACTTCGGCCCGGGGTCCGTCATCCAGGCGGCCGCCGGCCGCGACAACGTAATCGTGCTGCGGACGCTGTCGAAGTCGTACAGCCTGGCGGGCCTTCGGTTCGGCTACGCGGTGGGCCCCGATGCCCTGATGGCCGGCCTCGCCAAGTGCAAGGATTCGTACAACTGCGATGCGGTGAGCATCGAGGCGGCGGCAGCAGCGCTCGCGGACGACGAGTGGATGCGCGCAAACGTCGAACAGATCCGCTCCGAGCGGCACCGTCTCGCGGAGGCCCTCGCCGAGCGCGGCTTCGGCGTCACGCCGTCGGAGGCCAATTTTTTGCTGGCCCGCCCGCCGCAAGGCGCGGCCCGGGGGCTGTACGAAGGGCTCAAGGCCCGTGGCATCCTCATCCGATACTGGGACCGGCCGCGGCTGGACGATAAGGTTCGCGTGACCATCGGCACGCCCGAGGAGAACGACGCGCTTCTCTCGGCCGTGGCCGAGATGCAGGAGGAGGGCCTGCTATGACGAAGGCACCCGAGCGACGGGCGGAGATTGCACGCACCACGAACGAGACGCAGGTTCAACTCGCGCTTGCCCTGGACGGCGTCGGCGAGGGGGCGATCGACACGCCCGTCGGATTTTTGAACCACATGCTCGACCTGTTTGCAAGGCACGGCCTCGTGGACCTCACGGTTCGCGCCACCGGCGATACGGACGTGGACCTGCACCACACGGTCGAAGACGTGGGTATCTGCCTGGGCCAGGCGATGGCCGAAGCCCTCGGCGACAAGGCGGGCATCGTCCGCTTCGCCTCGGTCGCCGTGCCGATGGACGAGGCCCTGGCGGAGGTGGCGCTCGACATCTCGGGGCGGGCGCACCTCGAGTACCAGGTGGCGTTCCCCGGCGAGCACATCGGCGAGTTCGAGACGGAACTCGTGGAGGAGTTTCTGCAGGGGTTCGTGAGCAACGCCCGCGTCACGCTGCACGTGCGTGTGCCGTGCGGCACGAACGATCACCATATTGCGGAAGCGATCTTCAAAGGCCTCGCGGTAGCCGTGCGCCGCGCCGTGGCCCGCCACCCCCGCATCACCGGCACGCCGAGCACGAAGGGCGTGCTGTAGAGGTCAGACGGCTTTCCGCATAGCGAGAAACGGGGGGTTACGAGGACGAAACGCGCCTGGTGTGTCGCTCCAGTGTACTTGCTTGTTGCTTTGCTGTTCTGCCGTTCGGCGAACGGGCTTGTGACAGGGCATTCCTCCAACGAATGCTTTGAGTGTCCGTACATGTCCAAGCCGCTTCTGCAGGCCGTGAATGCACTTCCACGGGTGTACACCTATGGGGGTTTTGGTGGCCCAGGCGGCTGAAGCCGCCTCGGTTGCCGGGCCGCATCTTCCTGTGCACCCCAGGCCGGTTTAGGGGCCGGTGGTGGCGCGGTGGTTCTCCGTAACCACCGCACCTCATGGGTCCCGGCTCGATGCGCGGCGGGTACGGAGACCCGCCGCGCGGTGTTTCCAGGGACATCGCCGGGAGCCGTCTCGCCCAGCGGATACGGCACTCTACACCAGCGTTTCGGTCTTCGGCAACCCGCCGACGAGCGGCAGGCAGTAATCGACGAACGAGGGCCGAATGTCGTTGCCGTCCTTCGTGATAAACTTTTTCGGCACTTCGCGGTTCTTGCCGGCCACGCGCTTCAGCGGCACGAGTTGGGTGTACGACGCGTATTTCTTGCCCGGCTTCCGCTTGATGGCGACCGAGCCGTTCTTGCCCTGGCAGGCGTAACGGACGGCGTCTCGGCCGACTTGGCGGGCCTCCTTCTGGTCCACGGTGCTTGCAAAGCCGGGGAACGACCGCTGGAGGTACCCGAACGTGTCGCCGCGCACGCGGGTCACCTTCAGGCTCTTGAGGCCTTCCTTGACGCGCATGGTCAGGTAGTCGGCCAAGGCGCCGGTTCCGGAGAGTTGGAAGTGGCCGAACGCGTCGCCGGTGACATCGGCGTCGGATTCCTCGGCGAGCCGCTTGGCCCAGAGGGTGCCTCGGTTGTCGCGGATGCCCTCGCTCACAGCGATGACGGCCCGCCTGTGCTCTCGCACGACCTTCCGCACGTCCTTGACGAACCGCTTGATCGAGAACGGCACTTCCGGCAGGTAAATGAGGTGCGGCCCGTCACCTTCGCGGCGGCGCGCGAGGACGGAGGCAGCCGTCAGCCAACCGGCGTCGCGGCCCATGATGACGTCCACCTTCACGCCAGGGATGCTGCGGTTGTCGAGGTCGTCGCCGCGCACGGCGGCGGCCACGAACCGGGCGGCGCTGCCGAACCCCGGCGAGTGGTCGTTCTCCATCAGGTTGTTGTCGATCGTCTTGGGAATGTGGACGCAATGCATCGCGTAGCCGGCCTTCCTGGCCATGCCGGCGATGATGTGTGTGGACTTGGCCGAGTCGTCGCCGCCAATGTAGAAGTAGAACCGGACGTTCTGCTTCCGGAGCACCTCGAGGATGGCGGCGCAGTCGTCCTCGTTGGGCTTGTGGCGGCAGGAGCCGAGGGCGGCCGAGGGCGTGCCCGCAATCGCATCCAGTTTCTTCTGACTCGTGCGCGTGAGGTTCAGGAAGTCCTGGGCCATCATGCCCTGCGTGCCGTGGACGGCCCCCAGGATTCGCTTGATCCGGGGGTGCTTGCGAGCCTCTTCGACGGCCCCGACCAGGCTCTGGTTAATGACGACGGTCGGGCCGCCGCTCTGGCCGATGCAGGCGTTGCCTTCGAGTTTCGTAGCCACGGGTTTCTCCTTGGTTCCACGGGTAACCGGACCCCGCTGCCCCGGCGGGGGCACGTATCCTTTCCAACCAGGGGCCGGTTGTCAAGGGGGTTTTGGCCGAAGGTGACCGTCGTTTGCTTGCACGGGCCCGCGCCGGCCGCTAGGATGCCGGTGGCGCTCAGGCGCCGTCCACGCACACGCACCTGCTTGCACAAGGGACACGACGATGACCGATACAGGGGCTTGCGCGCCCTCTGAACCTGTTGCACCGGGGAACGTTTGTGCCGTCAGGGGGCCCGTGGGCTTCGACAACGAGAAGTACCTTGCGGAACAGACCGGGGCGATCCTGGATCGGCTGGAGCAGTTCGACAACAAACTGTACCTGGAATTCGGCGGTAAACTGCTGTTCGATTACCACGCGGCCCGGGTGCTGCCGGGCTTCGACCCGAACGTGAAGGTGCGGCTGCTGAGGGCCCTCAAGGACCGGGCCGACATCATCCTCTGCATCTTCGCGGGCGACATCGAACGCCGCAAACTGCGGGCCGACTTCGGCATTACTTACGACGTCGATGCCATGAAACTCATCGATGACCTGAGGGACTGGGGCCTCGAGATCACGGCCGTCGTCATCACCCGCTTTGCAGATCAGCCTGCCGCCGTGACCTTCAAGAGCCGGCTCGAGCGCTTTGGCATTCCCGTGTATACCCACCGGGCCACGCCGGGGTACCCGATGGACGTGGACCGCATCGTGAGCGACAACGGCTACGGGGCAAACCCGTACATCGCAACGACAAGTCCCCTCGTGGTGGTCACGGGCCCCGGGCCGGGCAGCGGTAAACTGGCTACGTGCCTGTCGCAACTGTACCACGACCACCGGCGGGGCACGCGGTCGGGGTACGCCAAGTTCGAGACGTTCCCCATCTGGAACGTGCCGCTGAAACATCCCGTGAACGTGGCGTACGAGGCCGCCACCGCCGACCTCGGCGACGTGAACCTCATCGACCCGTTCCACCTGGAAGCGTACGGCGACACAGCCGTCAACTACAACCGCGACGTGGAGGCGTTCCCGGTGCTGCGGCGTGTTCTGGCACGCATCATGGGCGACGTCCACCTGTACCAGTCGCCGACCGACATGGGCGTGAACCGTGCGGGGTTTGCCATCTCGGACGACGCCGTCTGCCGCGAGGCCGCCCGCCAGGAGGTGATCCGCCGCTACCTCCGGGCCCGGTGCGAGCAGGCGATGGGCTTCGCCGCCGAGGAAACCGTTGAACGCACCAAACTGTTCGTCGACGAACTCGACCTTCAGCTGACCGAACGCCGCGTGGTCGGGCCCGCCCGCGAGGCTGCCGAGGACGCACGCCGGGGCGGCAAGGGCAACAAGGGCATGTTCTGCGGGGCGGCCATCGAACTGGCCGACCGAACGATCGTCACCGGCAGGAATTCGCCGCTCATGCACGCGGCCTCGAGCCTTGTCCTGAATGCCATCAAGCATTTGGCGGGTATCCCGGACGAGATCCATCTCCTGGCCCCGAGCGTGCTGGAATCGATCACCGGCATGAAAAAGAACGTTCTGGCCTCCAAGAGCGCGAGCCTCGACCTGGAGGAGGCGCTGATTGCCCTCTCCGTTAGCGCCTCGACGAACCCGACGTCGCAGATCGTGATGGACAAACTCGCGGACCTGCGCGGCTGCGAGGTCCACCTGACGCACATCCCCCGATCCGGCGACGAGACGGGCCTGCGACGCCTGGGCGTGAACCTCACGACCGACCCGGCGTACGTCATGCGCGATCTGTGCCAGACGTAGGAGGTCGTGAGCCGCAGACTCTGCCTGCGGAGAGCGCCCGTGCCATTCGTGAGCTGCCCGTCGCAAGGCGCACTCGCCGACATTGCGAAAGTGAACACGCGTGATCGTTGTCGCCGAGATCCTCGAAGCCGGCATGCTCGTCTGTTTCGGCTTTGCGTGGCCGATCGACGTCCTCCGCACGCTCCGCACCCGGCGTGTGGAGGGCAAGAGCGCCGGCTTCATGGGCCTCGTGCTGCTCGGGTACGTCTGCGGGATGACGGCCAAGGTGCTCCGGGCGTGGGGCCACTGGCCGGAGGTCGTGACGGCCCTCTACGCCTTCAACGCCGTGATGGTGGCGACGGACATCGCCCTGACGCTGTACGTCCGCCGGCAGAAGGGGTAGGGCTTCCTGACCTCGGGGGCCGTTCACTCGCGCTGCAAGAACACCCGGCACGGGGCGGCCTCGGCGCCGCGCATCCGCATCGGGCCGCAGAAGAGGTCGTACGGCCCCGTCTCCAGGCCCGCGAGCGCCAGCCACTCAATCGCCCCCTTAATGCACCCGCTGCCCAGGATGGCCATGTGGGCCGGGTGGCCCGGCGTGCCGCGCGGGTCCAGCGACGGCGCGTCGATGCCGATGAGCATCGGCCGAATCTCCTCGGCGAGGTACTTGGCCCCGTCCGCGGCAAAGGCGACGAAGTCGTCGCGGAACGCCTCGGCGATCCACGCGGAGTTCGTCGTGCGGAAGAGGATCCGCTCCGCCCCCGCCAGGTCCAGGCCCTCCAGCACGCCGCGCGTGATGACCGGAGCGTCGCCCACGTCCACGAGGACGCACGGCCCGATGAGGGCCTCGGGGGGAATCGCGTCGAGCGACGGGCCGTCCGCGATGAAGTGCAGCGGGGCGTCGATGTGCGTGCCCGTGTGCGACCCGAGGCTCATCCACGAGTTGTTCGACGTGGCCCCGTGAGCAATCTTGCGGATAAACTGGAACTTCAGTGGCGGATCGCTCGGATACAGGGGCATGGTGCGGTGCATGGGCACCGACACGTCGTAGATAGCCATGGCTGCTCCTCTCGCCCCGGGGTGCGGATGACCGACGCCAGTATACGGCGGGCGTGCCGGGTGGTGTCGAGGGTTTTTCGGTCGTGCGGCCCGTGCCCAGGCAGGCTATACTACACGCAACCGCTGGGAGGAGTCGCGGCCGCATGGGTCCTGCACGTTCCTGCAACCGTTGTTCCGCCCGTTTTCTGCGGGGGACGGCGCTGTGTCTGGCCGCCACACTCGCGGGATTCCTGGCGTTCGGATGCCGCACGGCGACTCCGGCAGATACCCCCGAAGCACTCCTGAAGACGGCTGTCAGCGGGCACGGCCGCGCCCGCGACGACGCGACCGACGCCATCCTCCGCCTCGCCGAACGTCTTGCTGCTCACGGCGAAACGGCTCGGGCCGAGGTCATGTACCGTACCTTATGGAACGCGTCACCTTCGGCCGACCGGCGGCACGTGCGGTGCGCCGCGATTCGCGGTCTGGCGCACGTTCAGGGCCCTGCCGCCGTGGACGTTCTCGTGGAAGCGATGCGCGGCGATGACGTGCAGGTCGGGGCGGCCGCGACCGAGGCGGCTGCCGAGGTGCCTGGCCGCGACGTGACGCTGGCCTGGGCCAATCGGCTCGCTACGGCGCCGGAGGACGTGCGGCCGACGGTGGTCTGCATCCTTGGCCGGCGGGGCGGGGCCGGGGCGGAGGACGCCATCCGGTCGGCCATGACGGCGGACGCCCCGGCCGTGAGGCGGGCCGCCACCGAGGCGGCGGGAAACCTGGGCACGCCTGGCTTCGTCGGGCCGCTCGTCCGGGCCCTTGGGTCCGTGGATACGGCGGTCCGGGCGGCTGCCGAGATGGCTCTGGCCCGGCTACCGCACGCAGGGGCGAGCCGCGCGATTGCGGCCCATCTGCCTGTGGCGGAGCCGGCGGTTCGCGTGCGGCTGGTGGACGTTCTCCTGGCGCGGGCCGCACGCGAGGAGGCCGATGCCTTGGCGGCCTGTCTGGCAAACGGGCCGGTGGTTGAGAGGAAGGCCGTCCTCGGAGCCCTTGCCATTCTCGGCGATGCAAGGCACGTGCCTGCGATTCTCGACGTGCTTCGCAAGACGGCGGATGACGGTGTCCGCGCCGCCGCCGAACGCGCGCTCGTGCGGATTGCACGGCGGGTGGACGCCTGCGAGGTTGCGGAGCCGGCTATCGCGGCTTTGGCCGGGGCCGGCGACAACGCCACCGCGGCGCTGCTCGCTGTCCTTGTCGAGGCGCCCACGGCGGAAGCGTTGGAGACCGTCCGACGGGCGGTGCGTTCGGGCAACGAGACTGTTCGGGGACAGGCCGTGCGGGCTCTGGCCGCATGGCCGGGCGTGGTGGCGGCCGCCGACCTTCTGGCACTTGCAGTCAAGGCGCCCGAGTCGAAGCACCGGATTCTGGCCCTGCGCGGGTACATCCGCGTGGCGGGGGAGGAGCAGCCGGCCGAGAAACGCGTGGCGATGTACCGGCGGGCTATTGGCGTGGCCGAACGGGCCTCTGAGAATCGGCTGGCCCTGGCCCGCTTGGCGGGCGTGCCGTCGCCACTGGCCCTCGGTCTGGCGCTGGATGTTACCGGGGACGAAACGCTGCGGCGCGAGGCGGCTGCCGCCGTGGTTGGCATTGCAGAGGGTATTGCGGCGAGTCACCCCGGAGAGGCCAAGGCCGCACTGGAGGCGGTGGTCGATGGCCTCGGGGGCGGAAAACTGCGGGAGCGGGCCGAGCGGTTGCTGCATCGGCTGCACGCCCGCAGCACCGGCGGTTAGATGATAAAGAAGCGCGGCGGGTACGGAACCCCGCCGCGCCTGTCGCGTTCACGCCGCGCCGCCTTCCTTCGGGTGGCGTCGGTTACTTCTTCGCCGGAAGGCGTTTGATGCGGATGTTGCGGTAGCCCACCTTGGCGCCGTGCGTCTGGAGGCCGATGTACCCCTTTCGGGGGAAGTCCTTCAGGGGCTTTTTGTACTTGTTCTTCGAGCCGTCGGGGTTCTGACGGGCGGTGTCCCACTCGTCGATATCCATGTCGATAACCTGCTTGCCGTTGATCGCGATGAGGATCTTGTTGTCGCGGCAGGTGAGGACGCAGTGGTTCCACTCGTCGTTCTTGACGGGGTTGCTGCTCGGGGCGAGGGCGTCGTAGACGGCGCCGCAGTCGTGCTTGCCGAGTTCCTTCTTGCCGCCGGAGTTCAGGACCTGCATCTCGATGCCGGTCTGGACCTTGTCCTTGGGATTGCCGGTGCGGAAGAAGATGCCGGAGTTGCCCCACGTCTTGAATTCGAGGTCGAGGATGAAGTCGCCGAACTGCTCCTTGGTCCAGAGATAGGTGCCTTTGCCTTCGCAGATGGCGGCGCCGTCCTGGATGACCCAGTTGTCTCCGGCGGGCCCGCCGGCTCCGTTGTTCCAATGGGCCGCGAGATCGGCCTGCTTGCCGCCGAACAGGGTGACCCATTCGGCCGAGGCGGGCGCGGCGAAGATACGCAGTTCCACGGGCCGGGCCTGGGCCTTTTTCTTGTCCGCGTCCGGCACGCCGGCGGCCTTGGGCTGCGGACTGAGTTTCACCGTGGGCGTGGCGTCGGCTTTCAAATCGCCCATGGCGTACTGAATGCCGGCCAGGTAGAACTTCATGATGGCGGGGTTCCAGAAGATCTCGTTCCGATGACCGAGCGAGCAGTAGAAGACGCGTCCCGCGCCCCAAGAGCGGACCCACGAGACCCCGTAGTCGTTGTCCTTGCGTTTGCCTTTGGGGTTGGTGCACGACATGTCGAGGCTGAGGAGCAGCCGCAGGTCGTCGCGGGAGTAGATTCCCTTGTTGAACTGGTAAATCTCGTCCTTGACGATAAACCCCTTGCCGCCCAAGACCTTGGCGATGGGGTGGTCGGGGTCGTCGACCTTAATGCCAACGTCCTCGTGCCAGGGATGGCCGCTGAACACGCCGCCCATCATCTGGTGGAACTCGGGCCACTTCCAGCCGCCGACGTCGGTGGCGGCATGGACACCCACCACGCCGTGGCCGGCCCGGACCCAGTCCATCAGGCTTTTCTTCAGGGCCTCGTCATTGAATAGCGCGCCGGTCGTATTGTTGAAGCAGACGGCGTCGAACTGGCGCAGGCTCTCGGGGCGGAACACCTCGGGGTCGCTGCTGGAAACGGTCGTGAAGGCCCCGGTCTTCTCGCCCATGACCTGGAAGGCCTTGTCGGCAAACGGGATCGAGCCGTGGCGGAACCCCTTGCACAGGTTAAAGATGAGCATCTTGCGCGGCTTGGCGGGCTGGACGACGGGGGCGTCCGGGCAGGCCTCGCGCATCTTCTGGACGTCTGTCTCGCTCGGCGCTTTGGCAGCGAGCAGCGAGCAGTTTGAGCACAACAGGGCCGCCGTAGCGACCAAGGCCAGGATCGTCCATCGGCTCCGCATGACGAGTCTCCTTCTTGGGTTCTGGGCGTTTTGGAGGTACTTCCGTGCCAGTGATGCGGCACGGGCGACTCAGTATAAACCCTGCGGCCCCTTTCATGGGACGCGAAAACCGGCTTCCCATTCACGCGAATCGCGCGCCTCAGGCAAGGTGGCAGCGGAAACCCCTGAGGGATTTCCTTCCCGGCCGCGAGTACGGGCAGAGGATACGTTCAGGCCCTGAGGTGCAATTGCCCAACCGGCCCCTTGACACGAACCCGGGTGGCGCGTACCTTATTGCGACACTCGCCGCCCGCCCCACGGTTAAATCGTCTGAATATGGGGCAGGGGTGGTGCGTCCACCTTGGTGGCACCCCCCAATGCAATCGGTCCTTTTGGAGTGGAGAGAACTGACGATGAACGCACGACGGTTTTCGAAAGTCGCAACGATCCTTCTGGCGAGCCTGGTTGCCGTGGTGGCCTTGGGAGTCCTCGACACCCGCGCGGCCGTGGACCAGAAGGTGGGCATCCGGGGCCAAAAAGGCCCGGTGACCTCCAAGGGCGTTAAGAAGGGAGAAAAGACTGAGGCCCTGAAGGCCGAATTGCCGAAGGCCATGTTCGAGGGTACGCCCAAGAACATCAAGCCAAGCGCCACGCTGGAGAAGTACGTCGACAAGCCTCGCCCGCCGTTCATGATCCCCGCCGGCTGCAAGAACCTCGCGCTGAACAAGCCCGTTACGTCGAGCGACTCGATGCCTATCATCGGCGAACTCGAACTCGTGACCGACGGCGACAAGGAAGGCACGGACGGCTCGTACGTGGAACTCGGCCCGGGCCTCCAGTGGGTTCAGATCGACTTGAAGCAGAAGAGCACCCTCTACGCCATTCTCCTGTGGCATTACCATGCCGAGGGCCGCGTCTACCACGATGCGGTGATTCAGGTGTCCGACGACGCCGACTTCATTGAGGGCGTCAAGACGGTCTTCAGCAACGACTTCGACAACTCGTCCGGCCTGGGCATTGGCAAGGGCCTCGAGTTCATCGAGGATTACCGCGGTCGCCTCATTGACGCTGCCGGCGCCACCGGGCGGTACCTGAGGCTGTACTCGGCCGGCAACACCTCGAACGACCAAAACCATTACATCGAAGTGGAAGTTTACGGCAAGCCAGCCAAATGAGAGGCGCACGCGCCGTATTCGTGCTGTGCATTGGAGCCGTGGCAATCGGGGCGGCAACGCTCCGGTTGCCGCGGCTCTCGCTTCGCCCCATGCACGGCGACGAGGCCAACCAGGCCGTCAAGACCGCACGCCTGCTCGAAACCGGCCAGTACGTCTACGACCCCCACGACCATCACGGGCCCAGCATTTACTACCTGGCCCAACCGGTTTTTTGGGCTTTGGGGGCCGAGACCGCCCCGGATCTCACCGACGGCATGTTGCGGGTCGTGCCGGCCGTTTTCGGTGTCCTCACGGTCGTGTTGCTGGTGCTGATGGGCGATGGCCTGGGCCGAGCGGCCGCCGTATGCGCGGGTGTGCTGACGGCCGTTTCGCCTGCCCTCGTGTTCTACAGCCGGTACTACGTGCAGGAGACGCTGCTCGTCTGCTTCACGTTCGGCTTCATCGCCACGGCATGGCGGTACGCCGTCACCCGGAAGGTGGTGTGGGCGGTGGCGGCCGGGGCGTGCCTGGGCCTGATGCATGCGACCAAGGAAACGTGGGTCCTGGCGGGCGCTGCGATGGCCGCGGCGCTGGCGGTGCTCCTGCTGTGGGACCGCCTGGCGGCCGGCAGGCGCGACGCCGACACGGTCCGGCGGGTAGACGCCCGAGCCTGCTTCCGGCCGGTGGTGATTGCCTTGGTCATTGCGGTTGCCGTCGTTGTGGCGGGCGTCTTGTTCACATCGTTCTTCACGAATTGGCGGGGGCCCATCGACAGTGTCCTGACGTACACCTACAACGCGGGCAAGGCCGGGGGCGAATCGATCCACAACCATCCGGTCCTGTGGTACCTGAAGATGCTGACCTTCTCGCGGCTCGTGACGGATATGCCCGGCCCGTGGTGGAGCGAGGGGCTCATCCTGGGCCTGGCGCTGGTGGGGTTGGTCGCGGCGCTGACGGGCCGCGGCCTCGGCAACACCCATCGCGGGTTAGCCCGGTTCGTGGGCCTCTACACGGTTTTCCTGACGGTCGCCTACGCCCTGATCCAGTATAAGACGCCCTGGTGCTGCATTGGCTTTCTGCACGGGATGGCGCTGATGGCGGGAATCGGGGCGGTGGCGCTGGTGCGGTGGGTGCCCACACGACTGTTGAAGGTGCTTCTCGTCCTGGCTCTGGCGGCGGGGGCCGTGCACCTGGGGTGGCAGGCGCATCGGGCCAGTTTCCGCTTCTGCGTGGACCAGCGCAACCCGTACGTGTACGCCCATACGTCGCCGGACGCCATGAAACTCGTTCGCCGCGTCGAGGAAGTGGCGGAGGTGTCGCCGGACGGCTACGGCATGATCGTCAAGGTCATCACGCCCACCAACTACTGGCCGCTGCCGTGGTACCTCCGGCGGTTCGAGCCGGGGCACGTGGGCTATTACCACGAGGTGCCGGACGACCCCGATGCCTCGGTTATCATCACGTCGCCGGACTGTGCGGAAGCCATCGAGGCCCGCGCCAAGCAGTCGTATAACCGGATGAGTACGTACGGACTGCGGCCGGGGGTGCTGATGTCCGTCTGGATTCGCCAGCCGCTGTGGGACGCCCTGGTCGAGACGTGGACCGGGCGCACGCCGCCGGCGGGGTAGGGAACGTTACCATGACCCCCGCGGACGAGTTTGACCGTCCCGCCGCCTCCTCCCGCCAGGGCGGGGACGCTGGGGCCGTACCCACCGACGCTGGCGACGGGGTTCACGAGTTCGCCGACGAGGCGATGGGTACGACGTGGGGCATAGTCATCGCTGGCGTCGACGCGGAGTATGCCCGGACGGCCGCCCTGGCCGCCTTCGAGGAACTCCACCGCCTGGAGACGGAACTCAGCCGGTTCAACCCGGCGAGCGACGTGTCGCAAATCGGGCGGTTGCGGGCTGGCCAGGCCGTCCGGGTCGGTCTGGACACGTTTGCTTGCCTCAAGGCGTCTGCCCGCGTCTACGCCGCAACCGATGGGGCGTTCGACGTAACGCTGGGCCGGCTCCAGAACCTGTGGTGGCCGAAGGAGGGACGCGCCGACCCCCCCGACGCCCACGAGATTGCCAAGGCCCGCCGATGTACCGGGATGCACCTCCTGATCCTGGATGAGGGGCAGCACGCAGTCGGCGCCCGGGCGGGGCGCGTGACGGTGGACCTCGGGGGCATCGGCAAGGGGTACGCCGTTGACCAGATGGTCGAACTCCTGAAGGACTGGAGCATTGAGTCGGCCCTCGTGCACGGGGGGCGGAGCACGGTTTTCGGCCTCGGGACGCCGCCCGGCAAGGACGGGTGGCCGATTGCCGCCTACGGGCCCGGCAAGAAGCCGGGTACACTCGGGTCGGCCCATCTGCGGGACCAGGCCCTGAGCGGGTCGGGGTCGCCTCCTGGCAGCCGGCACGTGCTGGACCCGCGGACCGGCCGGCCCGCCGAAGGGAACCTGGGGGCATGGGTCGTCACGGCCCGCGCCACCGACGCCGACGCCCTCTCGACCGCGTTCCTCGTGATGAGGCCTGAGGAGGTGGAACATTATTGCAGACAGCATGCCGGGACGTCCGGTATGCTCCTCGGGGAGAAGGAACCCGGTAAGGTGCACCGCTTCGGAACGGCGTGGACGTCGGTCGGCGCCGAGTAGGCCGTAGCGGCAGGCAGAATCGCATGGTCTGACCCATGGTAAAGGACAAAAACATGATGAGCAGAGCGACCTGGACCCGAGTCTTGGCAACCGGCGTGTGCCTGGCCATTGCGGGTGGCCTTGTTCTGGCGAAGCCAGGCGCGACGGATGAGCCGGACGATGGCATCATGGGCGAATACGTCGGCCGGTGGAGGCCCGCCGGCGGACAGGCCGTTGAGGCCATGGCCCGCGTCATCGGCGAGGGCGACGGCGCGTACCGCGTTCGCCTCTTCACGAGCCACGCATGGGCCTCGAAGTTCGGCGAACTGACCGGCACGGCTGCGGGCAAACGCGTGGCTCTGGCCGGCCAACTCGCGGGCGCCGATGCCAAGGGGACACTCGAGGGAGGCGAGGTGCTTGTCGTCGAGAACGCCAAGGGCGAGTTCGAGGCCAAGTACCACGTCCGCAAGTCGCCCACGCTCGGCAAGAAGCCGCCCGAGGGGGCCGTCGTCCTGCTGCCTTACGAACCCGGCGCCAAACCCGGCCTGGACGCCTGGCAGAACCAGAAGTGGGAGCCGATGGTCGACGGCTCCGTCCTCGTTCGCGGCGGCAACAACGTGTCGAAGCAGGAGTTCGGCAGCGTGCGGCTGCACGTGGAGTTCCAGTGCCCGTACCAGGCGAAGGCCCGGGGGCAGGGGCGGGGCAACAGCGGCGTGTACCTGCATGGCAAGTACGAGTGCCAAGTGCTCGACTCGTTCGGTCTGGAGGGCAAGGGCAACGAGGCTGGAGCGATCTACGGTGTGGCGGCGCCCAAGGTGAATCCCGCCCTGCCGCCCACGCAGTGGCAGACGTACGACATCGTTTTCTACGCTCCGGATGTGGCCGACGACGGCACGGTCACGAAGCCGCCCGTCTTCGAGGAGGTTTTGTTCAATGGCGTTCTGGTGCAGGAAGATGCGAAGGTGACGAAGACGACGACCGCGGGCATGAAGGGCAAGACCCGTGAGGAAGGGCCACTAATGCTCCAGGACCACGGTAATCGGGTCCGGTTCCGGAACATCTGGTACGTGCCACTGGAGAAGAAGTAACGTAAGGTGGCCACGCGGAAGCCCAGGCGTGCCACGAATCGTTCCACTAATCGATGAAGCAGAGAAGGAGAGCCTGGATGCACACGGACCGTCGATTACTTATCAAAGTAGGGATTGGCGTGGCGTGGGTTGCCGTCGTTCTGCTTGGCTCCTTGCCGCTGCATGCCGGCGAGAAGGCGAAAGTGACGCCCAAGCCGACGCTCGGCAAGAAGCCGCCGAAGGACGCCGTCGTTCTCCTCGCGTACGAGCCTGGCAAGAAGCCGACCTTCGAGCACTGGCAGGGCACGTGGAAGGCGAGCGATGAGGGATACGCCGAAGTTAGCAAGGGCAACCTGCTGACCCGCCAGCCCTTCGGCAGCATGCGTTTGCACCTGGAATTCTGCGTGCCCCAGACGCCCGGCAAGTCCGGACAGGCAGCCGGCAACAGCGGCGTCTATATCATGGACCGGTACGAGGTGCAGATTCTGAACTCCCACGGCGTGAAGCCGGGCGCCGGCGACTGCGGGGCCATCTACCGCCAGGTGCCGCCCAAGGTCAACGCCTGCCTGCCCGCGGGCGAGTGGCAGTCGTACGACATCGAGTTCCACGCGCCAAAGATCGACGCCGCCGGCGCGAAGACCGGAAACGTGCGCATCACGGTTGTCCTGAACGGCATTACCGTTCATGACAACCAGGAGGTGGCCGGTCCGACCGGCGCCGCCAAAAACAAGAAGGAAGTGGCCAAGGCGAACCTGAAACTCCAGGACCACGGTAACCCGGTCCGGTTCCGCAACGTGTGGCTCTTGCCGCTGGAGGACTAGGTAGGCGCTGCGGCCCGAGGGGCTGAAGGGGCTGTGCCATCAGGCGGATGGCGGGGAACCGCTATCCGCCTTTTCCTCGTCCTTGAGTTGGCGTTTGATGCGGCGGAGTTCGCTGAACGCGTCGCTCCCGTCGTGTGCGGGATGCAGACGCGAGTCGAAGTCGCACCGCCACTGGACCGGGAACTCCATGACGCGGTATCCGCGGCGCAGGGCGCGCAGCAGAATCTCGATGTCGAACATGAAGCCTTCGGTGCGGCAGGCAGCGTAGAGTTCCCGTGCCACGTCACCGCGGTAAACCTTGAAGCCGCACTGCGTATCGGACAGGTGCCTGGGAATTCCCATCATGAGGCCGGCAGCCTTACGGAATAGCCAGGACAGGAACCGGCGCAACGGGTGCTGTTTGCGAACGAGAACGCTGTCGGGCAGCTTGCGCGACCCGTGGGCGATCTCGCATTCGCCTCTGCGGATCGCCTCCAGGCCGCGAAGGCTGTTATCGAAAGGTACGCAGAGGCCGACGTCGGCGAATAGGGCATAGGTGCCCGTCGTGGCCGCCATACCCGTCTTGATGGCGAACCCCTTCCCGCGGTTCGGCGTGTAGCGGATGACCTCGCAGCGCACCTCGTCGGGGACGTCGGCAGCTTCGGCGGCGCCGGCCGTATCGTCGTCGCTGCCATCGTCAACCACGATGACCTCGCCGGTCAGCTGGTTGAGCATGAGGAAGGCGGCGGCCGCTTCGATATCGTGGGCCACCTTGTCGGCTTCGTTGTACGCCGGAATGACGATCGATAGATCCATGAAGGGGTGGGGGGAACGTCAGTCAGCGGCGATGTTGGCGTCGGTTGGGGTTTCCTCGGACGCGGGGTCGGCCTCTTCGGACCGGGCGCCCCAGAGCGGATGATAACGTTTGGCCCAGCCGCGGGTCACGCGGCCGCGCAAAACGGCCGTCAGGCCGCCCGGCTTGGCCACCACGGTGGCGTACACGTGCCAGATACCCCCGACCATGAGCGCCAGGGCCACGTACCGGTGGACGTCGTACATCAGGTGCTGGCCGCTCGTGTCCAGTACCGGCACCATGCTGAAGAGCATCGAGAGAAGAAGAACCAGGGTCGCGAGGCCGGCGAACCAGAAGAAGATCTTGTCGCCGGCGTTAAACCGGCCGGCCGGCAGGTCGCTGCGCGTGGAACAACACCCGCCGCGCGTCAGCCACCGGAAATCGTGATCGCGGAAGGCGTGATCGGCGGCCCAGGTCAGCAGCATGGCGGCCACGGCCACCGCGAACACCGCCCCGGACGTGGTGTGGATCATGAGGCAGTAGCCCTCCATCGGGCCGCCCCACCCGATCGAGGCCCAGAAGGACGTAACGGCCAGCACCAGGAACGTGGCCAGCAGGACGAGGTGCAGGAACCGTTCCCACAGGTTGTACCGGGCAACGCTCAATCGGCCGAGGGCGGGCTTGGCCGAACGCTGGCCGATGACCAGATAGTGTAACCCACAAAGGCCCACGGCGCCGCCGATGCCGACAATCGATAGGCTCTGAAACAGGCTCATGCGTCTCGTCCACCTAGGAAGCAGGTCCCGTGGGGGCTTTGGAGGCGGCCCAACGGGCCAGCCCGACCAGTCCCCGTATCAGATAGGCGGCCAGGATGGCCGCTATCAGCGCAGCCGTGGCAAACCCGACGATCTTGAAATACGGCCGGAAGATGTACGACATCCCCCAGGCCCATTGGACCGTTGGGTCCCGGCCCTGGAAGGTATACATCGGCAGCATCGCCTCGTCGCCGAGGTCCACCGGCGAGGCCACCTCCACCTCGCCGAAGGCGGCGAACGCGTCGAATCCGTGGCACTCGGTGCAGGCGGCGTTGCCGGGCTTGGCGCCCAGGGCGTACTCGGCCGGCCTCACGTTGTGGGCGATGGGCCAAGCGGCGGGCTGGGCCCGGCGATGGTCGGTGGCCACCAAGTCGCCGCTATCGGCCAGCGTGTGCAGTTTGCCGGAACAGACGTAGCCGAAGGCCGTGCCGTCTTCCTTCTTGGCGAGGGCTGCCAGTATGGCCTTGACCTTGGCGGGCGGAAAGTCCGGCTTGGGGGCCGTCAGCCCTTCGAGTTCGTCCTCGGCCACGGTCTTGGCTTCGGCAATGGGTTGGGCCGGCTCGTCGGTTTTTTCGGCCGGCGTTTCGGCGTCGTCGGAATCGGCCTCGGCCTTCGCGTCGTCGGCGGGTGCCTTTTCGGGCGGGGCCTCGGGCGTCTCGGCCACGGGCTCGGCTTCGTACGAGGCCTGGAAGGCGTCCTTGGCCATGCCGAAGACCTCGGTTGGGGCCATGGGCTTCAGATCCTCGGTGTCGATGCGGGCCCAGAAGGCGGGCCAGACCATCCGCTGCGGCCCGATCGTGCCGTCGTAGTCGCGGTGTGCGAAGACCGGCTCAACGATGTACGGCAGGGCGTGACGGCCGCGGTGGGCACCCTGGAACTCCAGCGAATGAGCCCGCGACGTCTGGACGCGAGTTGTCCGCGTGGCCGGGTACGGCCCGGAGTGGCAGGTGGTGCAGGCGAGTTTCTCCAGGTGGATGCTTGGCAGGCCGATGTGTGTGGGCACGGGGGCCCCAAGGCGGCTGCCCATCGTGTGCGGGCCGGCCTCGGCCGACTCATCGCCCAGGTGGCATCCGCGGCAGGTGAGCGTCGAGAGCTGCGGGTCGCCCTTGGCCAGGGCCTCGCCCTCGTAGTTGCGGCTAACGGTGTGCTCCAGGCCGTGCCGATGGCAATCCGTGCACGTCAGGCCCGAGAGCATGTGAACGTCATCGTCGGTTTTCCAAACCTCCGGGGCGCCGTCGCCTACCTGGGTGTACGAGTGGCAGAAGTAACAGCGCTTGTTGGGCGGCTGGGAGGGCAGGTCGAAGAAGACGCGGCCGAGGTCATCGAACGTGGCCTTGTTGTACGACACGTCGGGGGCCTGCTTGGCAATCTTCTCGTTCTCGGGCGGCATGACGGGGTCGTAGAAGGCGGGCATGGCGGCCGCGATGCCCGTGACGTCGGCGATGGGGCTGGCGGCGGTGGCGGCCCAGCGGAAGTTCTGCCGGGCGATTTGCAGAAAGTTCTCTACTTGGTCATATGCCGGGTCGCCGCTGTGGCAGGAGCCGCAGTTGATTTCCAGAGTGCCGGAGACGAGCCACCGGGCCGCTTTGTCCTCGACCGTGGTCATCTCGCCCGGCCCGCCGCCGTTCAGATGGTGCCCGAACGTCTGGATGAACTGCCAGGGCTTGAGGCCGACTTCACCGGGGCGCCACGTGTTGGGCCAGTCGCGGTAGGATACGGGAATCTGGGTGGCGGTGGTCTGGTCGGCCCAGAACCACGGTTGGCCCGGGCGACCGGGGGGCACGGCGGGGTCGGCCGCGTTGAAGTGCCACCCCTTCTGAACCACCTCGTACTCGTGGCACTTGCTGCACGTGTGGCGGTAGGAAAAGGGCAGGGCCGGCGGTTCGTCGAGGGAAACGTTGTTGCCCTCGAAGTCCTTGAGGCCCAGCCGGTGGACGTACGTGAACCGGCTGCCCGGAATGTGGGCGACCTTTTTCTTGGGTTTTTCCTCGGCGGCCCCGGTTGCCAGAGCCATGCCGAGCGCCACCACAGCCGTTAGCACCGCCACCCCAACCCGGCGGATCGGACTGTGGGCGACGTCAGAACTCGGATGTCGGTTCATCGCCTCTCTCAGACCTTAAAGTCGTCTTCGGTGAACTCGATGGTCTTGCCGGCCTTGACGGCCTCGTTGGCCTTCAGAACCATCACGCAGGTTTCATAGGCGACGTCGCCCGGGCAATTCAGTTTGACCTTGTCGTCGCGCATGGCGTTGACGAAGTTCTCGATGTGCGGCTGGTGGTACGAGTCTTCGACGTCCACGTTAAACAGGAAGGCTGTGGGCGGCTTGGACTTGTAAACGGCCATGATCTGGTCGGCGGCCGACTTCGGCTCTTCTTCGGCGGCCTCGTCGGTCTTCTCTTTGATGAGGTAGCCCTTGTCAACCCACTCGGTCCAAGCGTGTTTGGCTTCCTTGGAGGGCAAATGCCCCTCGGCGTAGATGCGGCACTGGGCGGGGGCCTCGGAGATCGAGAGTGTGCCCTCGTCGCCCATGAACGATTCGTAGTACCCGCGGGCGCTGGTGGTGGTCAGGGTCTGGTAGAACGCCCGGACGATGCCCTTGGCTGTCTCGAAGGTGTAGATGGCCAGGATGTTGTCGTACGTCTCGTACTCTTTCCAGTAATCGGTGCCGCCGCTGGCCTGGACGCTCTTGGGCTTGCCGTCGATGAACCAGGGGAAAATGTCGATCTGGTGGCTGCCGAGGTCTTCGATGGCCCCGCCGCCGTACTTCCAGAAGAACCGCCAGTTGCGGAACTGGAACATGTTCTCGAAGCCGTATTTGTTGAGCGTGGCCTCGTCGACGGGGTACTTCTTGGGGAAACCCTTGGGTGCGGCGGCGGCGGTGGAGCGGTTCCACTGGCCGTAAATGTGCGTGAGCTGGCCCGGCAGTTTCGCCTCGTCGAGCAGTTTTTCCTTGGCGAAGCGGTACCGCGGATTCGAGCGGCGCTGGTGCCCGATCTGGAGCAGGTTGCCCGTCTTCTTCATCGTCTCGACCATCGACTTGGCCTTCGCCAGGTCGTTCGACATTTCCTTCTCGCAGTACACCTGGAGACCGGCGTTCAGGCAGGCGTTGGCGTGCTCGGCGTGCCAGAAGTCGGGCGTGGCAATGATGACGGCGTCAATCTTGCCCTTCTGTTTCTCGAGCATCTCGTTGTAGTCGGTGTACGTTTCGACCGGATGCCCGTACGCCTGGAGCCGCCGGCCCGTGTACCGCTGGCTATACGACCAGATATCGCAGATGGCCTTGAACTTGATACCGGGGATCTTGATGGCCTGTTCGATGAGCACACGGCCCTCGGTGCCGGTGCCGATAACGCCGACCGAGATCTCGGTCGGCCCGGCCTTCTCGGCCCCCAGGATGGTGGGTGCGGCAGCCAGGCCGGCTCCGACGGCAGCCGTGGACTTCAGGAAATTGCGCCGGCTCACGCCCTTCTCGCTCTGGATATCGTGCGAATTGTTCATCGACCTATTGACCTCCTCTGTGTGATGGTTCCGCTGTCCCCTTTTCCCGGAGGCCCGAGGGCCTCCGGGGAACGCTTATTGTACCGGCGTTTTCACAAATGCCAAGCAACTCTCCGCAAATCTTGACGGCCGACAACGCCGTTTCATCACCCCTTTTTGGGGCTTTGGCGGCGTGGGTCGCCCCTATAAACCCATCGCGCCCGGCCCCGTGCCGCCAAAAAGCGGGCGGGTCCGACTCGCTGAGCCCGGCAAGATCAATGTGACAAGCCGGGTGCCACGGTTTGCTTGCCAAATCGTGCGTTGAACCTGGAAGCACGGATTGCGAGCAATCCGTGGCACCCCCGTGTTCGGACAATAGTGACATTGGGCTCGCCGGGCTCCGTAGCGGGACAATTCATACGCGAAACTCCTCCTCCCGAAACGTCACCGGCGCCTGCGCCTCGATGGCCTTATGGACCTTCAGGACCTGGACGGCCGTCTCGTACCCGAGCTCGGCGGGGCAGGCCAGTTCGCCGCGGCCGCGGACGGCGTCGAAGAAGTTCTCCAGGTGGGCCAGATGCAGGTTGTCCTCCACGTCGAGGTTGAAGACGAACGCCACAGGCGGCGGCGAGCGGTACATGGCCAGGATGTGGTCGGCCGGCGTCTTCGGGGTGTCCTCCTTCTGCTTGTTCTCGTCGCTGAATTCGAGGATGTAGCCCTTGTCGACCCACGGTTGCCAGGCGTGTTGGCCGGAAACCTTCGGCAGGCCACCCTCGGCGTACACGCGGCACTGGCCGGCGTTCTCGGAGATCGTGAGCGTGCCGTCCGTGCCCATAAACGACTCGTAGTACCCGCGGGCGCCCGTGGTGCTGAACGTTTCGTACAGGGCCCGGACCGTGCCGTGGGGCGTCTCGAAACGGTAGAGGGCGTACACGTTGTCGTGCCACTCGTACTGGTCCCAGAAGTCGCAGCCGCCATCGGCGTACACCGACGTGGGCCGGGCGCCGAGGAACCACCCGAACACGTCAATCTGGTGGCTGCCGAGGTCCGCGATGGGGCCGGCGCCATACGCCTTAAACCAGCGCCAGTTACGGAACTGGAACATATCCGCATACCCGTACTTCGCAAGCGTGGCCTTGTCGATACGGTACTTCTCTGGGAAACCGCGAGGGGCCGACGCAAAGCGCGAGCGGTTCCACTGGCCGTACACCTGCGTCATCCGGCCGAGCAGGTGGGCCTCGTCAATCAGTTTTTCCTTGGCGTGCAGGTACCGCGGGTTGGAGCGGCGCTGGTGACCGATCTGGAGCAGGTTGCCCGTTCGGCGGGCCGCCAGGACCATCTGGCGGGCCTTTGCGAGGTCGTTCGACATTTCCTTCTCGCAGTAAACCGGCAGGCCGGCCTCCAGGCACGCGGTGGTGTGTTCGGCGTGCATCCAGTCGGGCGTGGCGACGATAGCGGCGTGGAGGTCTTTCTCCTCCTCGAGCAGGTCGCGGTAATCCTCGTAGACCTTGGCCTCGTGGCCGTAGGCCTTCAGCCGCCGGCTCGTGTAGCGCTGGCTGAAGGCGTAGATGTCGCACAGGGCCGTGAACCGGATGCCCGGGTCCTTCATGATCTGTTCGGCCAGAGCGCGGCCCTGGGTGCCGCAGCCAATGAGGGCCACGTTGAGCGGGGCCGCGGCGTCCTCGGCCCCTTTCAGGATGATGGGCGCGGCCATGAGGCCGGCTCCGGCGATGGCCGACGACTTCAGAAACCCGCGCCGGCTGACGCGGGCCGTCGGGTGGTTGCGTTCGGTCGTGGACATGGCCCGTCCTCCTTTTCGCTGAGTGCGGGGTCTGCCTCCGTGAAGTACTCGCCGAAGGGGAACGAAACCCGCAGGGATTCCGGGGGCAGGGGGTGTGGCGCATGCGGAGACCCGCCGCGCAGGGCGGAGTCTACGTCTCCAGGCCGGAAGCCAGGCGCCGCAGGTGTTCGATGTACGCGAGCCGCTCGGGTGTCAGGTCGCGCCGCACTTCCCACGTGTCGCGGTAAACCTCGAGCAGGAACGTGTTATTGAACCCCACGTCGGCCAAGGCGCGGGTCACGTCTTCGAAGGGCACGGTGCCCATGCCGGGCAGGTGGTGGTCGTCATCGGTGCCGTCGTTGTCGTGGAGGTGCACGCTCCAGAGCCGGGGCCCCATGTCGTGGACCATCTCGACGGGCCGGCCCACCACGTTGGCGTGGCCGGCGTCGTACGTCAGGCCCAGGTGCGGGCTGTTGATGTCGTCGACGATGTGGCGAAGCATGCGGGCATCCTGGCCGAACATGGGCGGCGGCATGTTCTCCAGGAGGAACCGGACGCCGGCCTGCTTGGCGATGCCGCTCAGGGTTTCGGCGCTCTCACGCAAGTTCGCCTCGCGGAACGGGTCGTCCTGGGTGTCGCCGGGGCCGACGGGGTGAACCACGATGTCGCGGCAGCCGAGGGCGTGGACATAGTCCGTTTCGCCACGGGCAATCTCGATGGAGGCCTTGCGAATAGCCGGGTCGGCCGACGACAGGTCGAACGCCGGGCCGTCGAGGATTTCCAGTTCGATGTAACCGTGCAGGCTGGTCGGCACGATGCCGGCGTCGGCAAGCCGGCGGCGAATGGCGTCGGCGGGGGTGGCCACCTGGTAGTTGCGATAAATCTGAACGCGGTCGATGCCGGCGCCGCAGACGATCTCGATTTCCTCGTCTTCGTCCCATTTGTCGAAGTCGAAGGCAATGACGGCGCCAAGAGGAAGGTCGGGCATGGTTATCCGCCTGAGGCGAGGCGTTTGCGAATGAAGTCGGCTCGTGCGACGTCGCGCTCGGCCTCGCTCAGTTCGCTGCCTCGGATTCTCTGAATGTGTCCCCGGCGGGTCATGAGGAAGAGTTCGTTGACCGCGCCGATGTCCGTGCCGTTGATGCGGCCCAGGTGAATGCCGAGACGGACGGCCGACAGAAGCGTCAGCGTTTCCTCGCTGGAAATCGTCCGGGCGTGTGTCAGAAGGCCCCAGGACCGGTGGACCCGGTCGTCCAGGGCGGTGGGGCTCTCGTCAACCAGGACGTGGCGGGCCTGCTGCTCGTACTCGATGATCTGCGAAATCACGCTCCCGAGGTTCTGCAGGATGTCGTGCTCGCTGCGCCCCAACGATGCCTGGTTCGAGATCTGGTAGATGTCGCCGACGGCTTGCGTCCCCTCGCCGTAAATGCCGCGGACCGCCAGGCGCAACCGGGCCACGGCGTGGAAGACCTTCTCAATTTGCCGGGTCAGCACCAAGGCGGGCAGGTGCAGCATGACGCTGACGCGCATGCCCGTGCCCACGTTCGTCGGGCACGCCGTCAGGTATCCGAGTTTTGGCGAGAACGTATAGGCCACTTGCGATTCGAGCCGGTCGTCCAGGGCGTCGGCCTTGGCCCAGGTGTCGTCCAATTGGAGGCCGGCCGAGTAAACCTGGAGCCGCAGGTGGTCTTCCTCGTTGGTCATGATGGCGACACGTTGGTCGGGGCTGATGGCCACGCCGCGGGCGCCCTCGCCGGCCGCATGCTCGCGGCTGATGACGTGCCGTTCCAGCAGGCACTGCCGGTCGATTTCCGAGAGGGTCTCGATGTCGAACCAGGTGACCTCGTCCGGGGCGACGGCTCGGCAGATGGCTTCCTTCAGAAAGACCTCGAGTTCCTGTTGCTCGGTGGGGCTCATACGGGGAAGGAAAGGCCGGCCGGCCGCGTTGCGTGCCAGACGCACCCGCGTCGACAGGACGATCTCGCCATGCGGGCCACCCGGTTTGAGCCACGGGCTGGGCGATGTAATCATCTGTTCAAGGTTCACCCGGCGGTTTCCTTCTCCTGGATGAGGTCACGGAGGCGAGCGGCCTCTTCGTACTGCTCGCGTTCGACGGCCTCCTGCAGTTGCCGCCTCAGTTGCATCAGTTCGCGCTGGGCCTGTTGGTCGGCGCCCGCCCTGAGCGGCATCTTGCCGACGTGTTCGGTGGCGCCGTGAACCTTCTCGAGGACGTCTTGCAGCGGCTTGGCAAAGGCCTCGTAGTCGTTGGGGCAGCCAAGCCGCCCCTGGCTGCGGAACTCGCCGTACGTCATGCCGCAGTCCGGGCACGAGAGGCCGGCCTCCTCGCCGGCTGCCTCGTGGGCTTGGAGCATGCCCGAGAGGACGTCCTGGAGATTAATCTGGGCCTTGATCGCCACGCCCTCCTCGCGGGCGCAGTCCTCGCACAGGTGCCGTTCCCGTTTCTCGTTGCTGATGATCTCAGTGACGTGGACCGTCGCCTGCTGCTTCTTGCAGCGTTGGCACAGCATGGTGTTGGCCTTTGCGTAAGAGCCGTTTTCCTCTGGCCTGTTCTCGGAAGGCAACTCCCATTTCATGATACTTATCGGGGAGCAAATCGTCAACCACGGGTTCGCGAGTTGCAGGAAGGTTCGCCTGCCACACGGCTGCCGAGGGCTACTTCTTTTCCCATTTCTGAAGGTAAGCCACCTGGCTCAAGGTGCGTCCCTCGCGGATTTCGGCCCGCATGCGGTTTTCGGCCTCCAGAACGTCCTGGGCGCGGTTTGCCAGTTCCACGACGCGCTGCCTTGGCAGGACCATGATGCCATCGTCGTCACCCACAAGCCAGTCGCCCGGCTGGACCTCCTGGCCACACAGGTGAATCGGGCCGCCGATCTCACCCAGTCCCTTCGGGTAGCCGGCATGGCTGCACACGAGGCGGGCGAACGCTGGAAAGCCGAGCCGCCGGATTTCCCCGGTGTCGCGAATGGCGCCGTCGATGACGACGCCGGCCACCTGTTTCTGCAGCGCGCTTTCGGTGGCCATTTCGCCCCAGATGGCGGGGCCCGCCCCGCTGGCGTCGATCGCGATGACCTGGCCCGGCTCGGCTTGGTCGATGACTTCCACGCTCTTGGCGAAGTCGCCCGGCGCGGTCCGAACCGTCAGCGCCGGCCCCGCCAGCCTGGCCCCCGGTGTAATCGGCCGAAGCGCCTGGAGACACGGCCGGTGGTGGAACGCGTCGCTCAGGTTGGCCGTGGACACTCGCGCGAGCACGTCGCGTACGGTGTCCGGGTCTGCCCGCCGAAAGAGGTCGGTCGGGACCGCTTGGCCGGTGTCGATGGCCCGGCGGATGTCGGCCGCGGCGTGGGCGGGGTCGACCGCCTTGATGATCGCGCCCCCCACGACGATGATAGCGGCACCCGCCGCGACGGCTTGCGGAGCCGTTTCGGAGTTCAGGCCGCCCGCCGCGGCGAGCGGCACGTCCGTTGCCTTGGCCAGGCGGGCCAACAGGTCGAAGGAGCCGGCCGAGGCGCCGCCGGCCATTTGCTCGTCGATGGGGCAGTGCACCGAGACGAAGGCCGCGCCCCACTCGGCCAGACGCGCGACGAGCGGCTCGGGCTCCCCGAGGCCCAGGATATCCACGCCGACGCCCAAACCGAAGTGCCGGCCCACTTCGATGGCCTCGCGCACCGTGCTCTCGCTTGCAGCGCCCAGAACGATGGCGTAGTCGGCGCCGGCTTTGGCGGCGGCCTCCATTTCAACGCGGCCGGCGTCGGCGGTTTTCATGTCGGCCACGATCTTCTTGTCGGGAAACTGCTCGCGGAGGGCACGGACGGCGTCCAGACCTTCGCTCTTGATGAGCGGCGTGCCGGCCTCGACCCAGTCTACGCCATGCGGCACGGCCAGATCGGCGATGCGCTGGGCGCGCTCCTGGTCGAGAAAATCGAGGGCAAGTTGAAGGATGGCGGCCATGAAACCCTCCGGTCGCGTACGTGGCCGGCTACGCGTTGGGGCCCGGCCCGTCCGGACGATACGTGGCGGCGCAACGGTCGGACTCCCACGTCGTAAGCGAGACGACCCGCACGCCGGCCGGCAGTCGCGCCGCGACCCGCTCGGCAATCACGCGGGCCAGATTCTCGCTGGACGGGTTGATCGTGTCGAACGGCGCCACGTCGTTCAGATACGTGTGGTCCAGGTCTCTGAGTGCCTCGCCGAGCAGGCGCTTGATGTCCCCGAAGTCCAGCAGCATGCCGGCCGGGTCGAGGTCGTTGCCGGCCAGGCGAAGGTCGACGTGCCAGTTGTGGCCGTGCAGTTGCTCGCACTTGCCCTTGTACGCGCGCAGGCGGTGCGCGGCACTGAAGCCGTCGCGGACAAGGAGTTCATACGGCATGCCATGCCCTCCGGATCGATTCGCCCATTCTAGGCCGCGCCCGGCAAACGTACAAGCCCAGATTTGCCGGAGCCCAACGACAGGTCATGGGCAAGGGCGCTGCGGCACACGCTCCGCCGACGCAAGGAAGTGCTTGTTGGTCCCGGGGATCATGGTAGCATCGGCGGGCGGGTCTACGGCGGCCAGGGCCGGTGACCAACGGCGTAGTGCCAGCTTAAGGAGTGGTCGCATGCGTTCACGTCCCGATGTGGCCTTGACGGCGGTGTGGGTGTGCTGCGTTCTCGTAGGCGGGGTGCTGCAAGGCGCGGCGGCGGCCGATGCTAAGCTGCCGAAGGGCGTGCAGGCCGTTTGGGGTCTGGAACACGCCTGGCGCGAATCCACCGCCACGCGCGAGCGCCTCTCCATCAACGGGTTGTGGCGCTGGCAGCCGGCCGAGGCCGATGCCGATGCCGACGCCGTCCCCGAAGGCGGCTGGGGCTACTTCAAGGTCCCCGGCTGCTGGCCGGGCATCACCAACTACATGCAGAAGGACTGCCAGACCGTCCATCCGCACGCGGCGTGGGAAAAGCAGAACCTCAGCAGCGTTGCTGCCGCGTGGTATCAGCGCGAGGTCACGATGCCCCGCGCGTGGGCCGGCCGGCGCATCAGCCTCTACGCCGAGTACCTCAACTCGTATGCCGTGGTCTACGTCGACGGCAAGAAGGCCGGCGACATCCGGTTTCCGGCGGGCGAGGTGGACCTGACGGCGTTGTGCAAGCCGGGTCGCACGCACCTCGTCAGCATGCTGGTGGTCGCCATGCCCCTGAAGGCCGTCATGCTCTCCTACAACGACACCGCCTCGGCGAGGAAGGTCGAGGGCCGCGTGGCGCGGCGTGGCCTGTGCGGCGACGTATACCTCGTGGGCGGACCGATCGGCCCACGCGTGGCTGATGTGAAGGTCGACACCTCGGTCCGCAAGGGCGAAATGGCCTGCGACGTCGCCCTGCACAACCTGAAGGCCGACGAACAGTACCTCTTGCGGGCCGCGGTCATCGAGAACGGCCGCACGATCCAGGAATTCGCCGGCAAGCCATTTGGGCCCGGCGACCTCAAAGGCGGCCGTCTGACCTTCACGTACGCATGGCGCCCGGAGAGACTCTGGGACGTTCATACCCCGGAGAACGTGTATGACCTCCGCGTGTCCCTCTGCGGAGCCGGCGGCCACGTGCTCGACGCGGCCCCTCCTGTCCGATTCGGCTTTCGCGAGTTTTGGATCGATGGCCGGGACTTCTACCTGAACGGCAGCCGCATCTTCCTCTCGGCGCTTCCGCTGGATAACGCACAGGTGGGCGCGGCTTGGGCCACGTACGACGCGGTCCGCGAAACCATGCTGCGACTGAAGGGGTTCGGCATCAACTTCGTGTACACGCACAACTACGGGTGCGAGCCGGGTGCGCACCTGAGTTTCGAAGAGGTCCTGCGGGCCGCCGACGACGTGGGGATGCTGGTGGCTTTTTCCCAACCGCACTTCTCCCACTACGATTGGGACGGCCCCGACGCCGACCGCACAAACGGCTACGTGCGGCACGCGGCGTTCTACGTGCGGGTCGCGCAGAATCACCCGTCGGTCGTGGCTTACGCCACCAGCCACAACGCTACCGGGTACTCTGAGGACATGAATCCGGACATGATCGACGGCATCCACGCGAATCGCAGCGAGTGGGCCGTGCGTAACGTGAAGAAGGCACGGCGGGCCGAGGCGATCATCCGCAGCCTCGATCCCAGCCGCGTGGTCTACCATCATTCCTCGGGCAACTTGGGCTCCATGCACACGAGCAACTTCTACGCGAACTTCGTGCCTATCCAGGAAATGTCGGACTGGTTCGAGCACTGGGCCGCCGAGGGCGTCAAGCCGGTTTTCACGTGCGAGTACTCCGCCCCGATGCCGTGGGATTGGACGATGTACCGCGGCTGGTATCGTGGCGACCGCGAGTTCGGCAGCGCCTGCGTGCCGTGGGAGTTCTGCGTGGCCGAGTGGAATGCCCAGTTTTTCGGGGCCCGGGCGTACCGGATCAGTGAGCAGGAGAAGGCGAACCTCCGCTGGGAGGCCGAGCGGTTCCGCACCGGCCGCCTCTGGCACCGCTGGGATTACCCCCACGTCGTGGGGTCGCGCGATTTCAAGGAACGCTATCCGGTGTACGCGATGTACTTCGCGGAGAACTGGCCGGCCTTCCGGGCGTGGGGCGTGTCGGCCGTCTCGCCTTGGAACCACGGGCACTACTGGACGCTGCGCGACGGCGTCGACAGAGGCCGCAAACACCTCACGGTCGATTGGCAGCACCTCGGCCGGCCGGGTTTCAGCCCGGACTACATCGAGGACCGCTACGAGCGGATGGACTTGGCCTTCGAGCGCGACGACTGGATTCCCACGGTCGCCGCCGAGGCTCTGAAACGCACCAACGGGCCGCTGCTGGCCACCATCGTCGGCAAACCGGACGCCTTCACGAGCCAGGACCACAATTACTGCCCGGGTGAGACGGTCGAGAAACAACTCCTGGTCATCAACAACTCTCGCGAAACGGTGACGGCCGACTGCACGTGGTCGCTGACCCTGCCCAAGGCCATCAGCGGAAGCCGGAAGGTCACCGTGCCGACAGGCCGGCATGAGCGCCTTCCGCTGCGTTTCGACCTGCCGGACGGGGTGGCCCCCGGCAGATACGAACTCCGCACCGCCGTCAGGTTCAGTACCGGCGAGACGCAGGAGGACGTCTTCGCCGTCGACGTCCTGCCGAAGCCGCGGTCTCCGCGGGCGACCGAGAAGGTCGCGCTCTTCGATCCTAAGGGTGAGACGGCGAGGCTCCTTGATGAGATGGGTGTCCCGTACCGCCTCACGGGTGTGGAGGCCGAGCTGTCGGCCCGCGACCTGCTCGTCGTTGGCAAGGGCGCGCTCTCGGTCGAAGGGCCGGCGCCGGACGTAAGGCGGGTGCGGGACGGGCTGAAGGTTCTCCTCTTTGAGCAGACCCCGGAGGTTCTGGAGAAACGGTTCGGCTTCCGCGTGGCGTCGTACGGTCTCCGGCGGGTCTTCAAACGGGTGCCGGACCATCCCGCCCTGGCCGGGATCGCCGAGCCGCACCTGCGCAACTGGCGGGGAGAGGCGACGATCCTCCCGCCGCGCCTCCAGTACAAACCGAGTCCGGAGTTCAACGGCGCGCCGGGGGTCCGGTGGTGCGGCATCCCGGTGACGCGGCTGTGGCGTTGCGGCAATCGCGGCAGCGTTGCCTCCGTGCTGATTGAGAAACCGCCATGCGGCGACTTCCTGCCCATCCTGGATGGCGGGTACAGCATTCAGTACAGTCCGCTCATGGCGTACCGCGAAGGTCGAGGCTTGGTGGTCTTCTGCCAGATGGACGTGACCGGACGGACCGAGAGCGACCCTGCCGCCGGGACACTGGCCCGAAACGTCGTCGATTACGTGGCTGCGTGGAAGCCGACGCCCCGGCGCAGGGCCGTCTACGTGGGCGACGTGGCTGGGCGGAACCACCTGGAGGCCGCGGGAATTGCCCCGCGTCCGTACGAGGGCGGGAAGCCGGCAGACGACGAGGTCCTTGTGGTCGGGAAGGGTGGTGGAAAGCAACTCGCCGACCACGCCGCCGCCCTTGCCGGCTGGATACAGGCGGGCGGCCACGTGCTGGCCCTTGGCCTCGACGCCGATGGAGCCAACGCCTTCCTCCCCATGAAGGTCACGGTGAATCAAGCGGAGCACATCGCCACGTGGTTCGAGCCGTTCGGCCGCGGGTCGCCGCTCGCGGGGTTATCGCCCGCCGACGTCCACAACGCGGCGCCACGGAAACTCATGCTCCTTGCCGGAGACCACGCCATTGGCAACGGCGTCTTGGGCAGGGCGAGGGGGACCAACGTTGTCTTTTGCCAGTTTCCACCGTATGCGGTAACCGGGGGGTTGGGGAGCAACCTGTGGGTTTCTGACGAGCGTATGGAGCAGCGGAATCTGAAGCGGACGTACCGCCGCACCTGTTTCCTCGTCGGACGCCTGCTCGCGGGCATGGGTGTGGCCGGCTCGCCGCCCGTCCTGAAGCGGTTCTCGACGCCGGTGGGTGGCAGGCCCGGGGCCTCCCTGGTGCGCAACGGCGACTTCAGCATCGACGCGGACGGTGACGGCTTGGCCGACGACTGGTTGTTCACGCCGGCAAGCGAGAAGGCCGCATGCCGGCGCGAAAGGATCGAGGAAAGTCCGGAGGCGTGGGCGGCCGTGCTGGCCTGTCCGCCCGCCGAGGGCCGGAAGGCGTCGAGTGTCATGCTCGCCCAGCACGGCGTGCCCGTCGAGAAAGGCCATTGGTACCGGATCTCGTTCAAAGCCCGCGCCCGGCGCCTGGAGGCCAATAGCGTTACTGTCGCCATCCAGAACATGGACAACTGGCGGTCACTCGTCGAGTATCAACGCTTCGTGCCCGGCGAGGAGTGGCAGCTGTTCTGCTTCGACGTGCAGGCGAAGGAGTCGGCCGAGAAGCGGACGCGCTTCCAGATCTGGTACGAGGGCGCCGGCGAACTGTGGCTTTCCGGCCTCCGCGTGGAGCCAATCGGCAACCCGACCGAGGGCCGGTGGCTGAAGGGGCTGTACCTGGACGAGCCCCAGGAGTGGGACGACCCGTATCGGTTCTTCCGGTGGTAAGCAACGCCGCGTGCGTGCAGGATGCTTCTGCCGCTGCCGCGGGAATGCCGCCGCCACCACCGGCGGCGCGCAGCGGAGCGGCCGGACGGCCGAGGCTTCCTAGACGGGACGATTTGTGCCTGGAGGCGTTCTTGACGCGGGCCACAACGTGGGGTAATAATAGGGTAGAAGGCATGGCATGCGTGGGGCGGAGTGTGCATCCTATCCAGGGGCCGGCAAGGTTGGGGCGTCATGGTTCGATCCCAGGAAGAGGAACGCAGGGCGTGGTTGCTGGGCATCGGCCACGACAACAAGGATGGGCACGTGCGCATTACCCGCGGCGAGAACTACCGCCTCCTTGGCGGCAGTGAGGAAACGCACGAGGTGATGCAGGAAAAGGCCGTTCGATTCAACGAGGAACTCCGAGATCGCGGCAGGCGGTTGGAAGACATCTCGAAAGAGGAGTTTCGCGACATCGCCCACACCATCGGCCTGAGCGATAAGCACCTTCCCCCGATGGATGACTGACAGCCCCCTCCCCGCCGTCATCGCCCGAGTACGCGGTCCATGCGGCGCTCCCAGCCGCGCACAGTGGCGTCACGCCACCGGTTCACGGTTTTGGCGCCCGGTTTACCGTGGTCATTCAGGGTTGAGTCGGTCCGGTCGTGCCAGGAGTGAGGCCCGTGGCCGGTGGCCCGAAACGACCCGCCTCGGTGCGGGGCCGTCGGGACCTCGGTCGACCGACATGCGGTGTTCCCGCCCCGCCACACCGCGGCACCCAAGGGGGCAGGGTTCGTGGGTTGCGTGGTTTCGCGTTGCCGCGGCGCCACGGCGTGTGATAGACTGTATGGATTCTGAATCTCGCACTTTGTTCGGTGACGCGTTCATGACGCAGGAACGACTGCAGAAGATTCTTGCCCGGGCGGGCGTGGCTTCGCGCCGAGCCTGCGAAGAGGTCATCGCCGATGGGCGGGTTACGGTCGACGGCCAGACGGTGCAGGTCTTGGGCACGAAGGCCGACCCGGAGGCCCACGACATACGCCTCGATGGCAAGCCGCTTCGAGCCGAGCGCCTGGAGTACTGGCTTCTGAACAAACCCAAGGGCGTGGTCTGCACGAATAGGGACCCCGCCGGGCGGAGGCGGCCGGTGGACCTGATTCCCGGGTCAAAGGCACGACTGTTTCCGGTGGGCCGCCTCGACGCCGAGTCCAAGGGGCTCCTGATTCTGACGAACGACGGGGCCCTTGCCAATCGCCTGACGCACCCCCGGTACGAGGTGCCCAAGACCTACCGGGCCATCGTGGCCGGCCACGTGACCGCCGAGGACGTACGGCGGCTGGTACGCGGCGTGTACCTGCCCGGGGGCAGGACACAGCGTGCCAAGGTCGAGGTTCTGAAGCGGGGCCGGTCAAGGTCCATCCTCCAGATTACCATCCGCGAGGGCCGAAACCGCCAGATCCGCCGCGTCCTTGCACGGCTGCGACACCCGGTCCGC